>ERZ780223.1209-NODE-1209-length-26176-cov-3.489223_pt1 | contig 26176 bp, 28 predicted proteins | sample MGYA00511016_ERZ780223 | MGnify/ENA primary metagenome ERZ780223 (study PRJEB29588, sample SAMEA2159032) | human gut metagenome | biome: human gut; feature: human-associated habitat; material: faeces | place: Denmark | collected 2008/2010 ... | reverse complement strand
ACAATGCCGAGGTTATTGACCGTCTGGAACAGGCAGGTCTTGTGATCATCGGAAAGACAAACATGGATGAGTTCGCCATGGGAAGTACCACAGAGACATCCGCTTACGGCGTCACCAGAAACCCGTGGGATCTGGAGCATGTTCCGGGCGGCTCCTCCGGCGGTTCCTGTGCGGCAGTGGCAGCAGGAGAGACTTACCTGGCACTGGGTTCTGATACCGGCGGTTCCATCCGTCAGCCAAGTTCCTTCTGCGGCGTGACCGGCATCAAACCGACCTATGGAACGGTTTCCCGGTATGGTCTGATCGCCTACGGTTCCTCGCTGGATCAGATTGGACCGATTGCGAAGGATACCGCAGACTGCGCGGCAATTCTGGAGACGATCGCTTCCTATGATAAAAAGGACAGCACCTCTGTCAAGCGGGAGGCGTACAATTTTACTGCTGCCCTGACCGGAGAGGTAAAAGGGATGAAGATCGGAATCCCGTCCGATTATCTGGGCGAAGGACTCGATGAAGATGTAAAAAAAGCCGTTCTGGCGGCAGCTGAGGCGTTAAAAGAACGCGGGGCAGAAGTGGAGTTTTTTGATTTAGGCATGGTTGAGTATGCGATCCCAGCATATTACGTCATTGCATCGGCGGAGGCAAGCTCCAACCTGTCCCGGTTTGACGGTGTGAAGTACGGTTACCGCACACCGGAATATGAAGATTTACATGAAATGTATAAAAAGAGCCGTTCCGAGGGCTTTGGACCAGAGGTAAAACGCCGTATCATGCTCGGTTCGTTCGTTTTGAGTTCCGGCTATTACGATGCATATTATCTGAAAGCACTCCGTACAAAAGCATTGATTAAACAGGCATTTGACAAGGCGTTTGAGAAATACGATGTCATTCTGGGACCGGCAGCACCGTCCACGGCACCGCTGCTGGGCGACAGCCTTTCCGATCCGATGAAGATGTATCTGGGCGATATTTATACTGTTTCGGTCAACCTGGCAGGTCTTCCGGGCATTTCAGTTCCGTGCGGGCTGGATTCGAAGGGACTTCCGATCGGGCTTCAGATGATCGCAGACTGCTTCCAGGAAAAAAAGCTGTTTGGCGCGGCATCTGCATACGAAAAGGCGAGAGGTGCATGGAAGCTTCCGGTTATGACAGACAAGGAGGGCAGATAAGATGAAGAAAGAATATGAGACAGTCATCGGCTTGGAGGTACACGTAGAGCTGGCGACGAAAACCAAGATTTTCTGCGGCTGCTCCACCGAATTTGGAGCAAAACCAAATACTCATACCTGCCCGGTTTGTACCGGTATGCCGGGTTCTCTGCCGGTTTTAAATAAGAAGGTCGTTGAATACGCGATGTCTGTCGGTCTGGCGGCAAACTGTGGTATCAACCAGTTCTGCAAATTTGACCGGAAAAACTATTTTTACCCGGACAACCCGCAGAACTACCAGATTTCCCAGCTGTATCTCCCGATCTGCCACGACGGTTATATCCCGATCGATACGCCTGCCGGTGAAAAGAAAATTCGTATTCATGAAATTCACATGGAGGAAGATGCCGGAAAGCTGATCCATGACGAGTGGGAAGACTGCTCGCTGGTTGATTATAACCGAAGCGGCGTGCCGCTGATCGAGATCGTTTCTGAGCCGGATATGCGGAGTGCTGATGAGGTTATTGCCTACCTCGAACGCCTGCGCCTGCTGGTACAGTATCTGGGCGCATCCGATTGTAAGTTACAGGAAGGTTCGATGCGTGCCGATGTCAACTTATCGGTCCGTGAGGTGGGAAGTGAGACATTTGGTACGAGAACCGAGATGAAGAACTTGAACTCTTTCAAGGCGATTGCCCGTGCGATCGACGGTGAGCGCGCCCGCCAGATTGAGCTGCTGGAAGAGGGCAGGAAGGTCATCCAGGAGACGAGACGCTGGGATGACAACAAGGAATACTCTTATGCGATGCGTTCTAAAGAGGATGCGAAAGATTACCGTTATTTCCCGGATCCGGATCTTCCGCCGGTCTGCATCAGCGATGAATGGCGGGAATCCGTCCGCGCCGCCCTGCCGGAATTGCAGCCGGAAAAAATGGCACGTTACCAGAGTGAATATGGTCTGTCTGAATATGACAGCCGCATTCTGACTGAGTCTAAGAAGATGGCGGATATGTTTGAAAAGACCACTACCATCTGCCAGAAACCGAAGAAAGCGGCAAACTGGCTGATCGGCGAGGCAAGCCGCCTGCTCAAGGAAAAAGGACAGGACGCTGAAAGCCTGTGGTTCTCCCCGATGCATCTGGCACAGCTCATCGATCTGGTCGATGCCGGAACGATCAATAACAACACGGCAAAAGAAGTATTTACAGCTATTTTCGAGCAAGATGTCGATCCGTCCGCCTATGTCGAAGCACACGGACTTGGCATGGTCAATGACGACAGTGCCCTGGAACAGGCAGTTTCCGATGTGCTCGCCGCAAATTCGAAGACGGTGGAAGAGTACAAGAGTGGAAAGACAAAGGTACTTGGATTTCTGGTTGGTCAGGTGATGAAAGCGATGAAGGGCAAGGCAAATCCGGGTAAAGTGAATGAAATGATGACGGAGAAACTGAACGCGTAAAACGCCTTTTTATAAATGAAAATTATAATTAGCTTTTAAAGAAAACTAAAAAGAAACTGTCTACAGAGGCTGGTATTTCTGGATGATTCGTGATTGTAATCGGAATTACCAGAAATACCATCTGTAACAGTTTCTTTTTTATAATCGTGTTATAAATGATGCGATGTGATTACTCTACAATATCCAGCTCCTTGCTGAAGGAGTTTAGAATCTCGCATCCATCCTCAGTAATCAGCACCAGATCCTCGATTCTCACGCCAACTTCGCCTTCTACATAAATACCTGGTTCGATGGAGAAGATATTGCCAACTTCAGCAACCTTGGTGTTCGCAGAAGAAACATCGCCGTACTCATGTACTTCCAGACCGATGAAATGTCCCAGACGATGGGTAAAGTTCGGACCATATCCGGCATCCTCGATGATCTGGCGAGCAGCTTTATCGACTTCGCAGAGCGGAACGCCCGGTTTCAGAATTGCTTCTGCGGCAGCATTTGCGCGGCGGACGGTCTCATAAATAGCGCGGTGCTTCTCAGACGGTACTTTTTTATAGAAGAAAGTACGTGTCATATCGGCACAATAGCCATCCTTCCTGCATCCAACATCAAACAGGACGGTGTCGCCCTCTTTCAGAACAGTATCGTCCGGACCGTGGTGTCCAAGCGCGCAGTTTGCACCGAAGCCAACCAGTGGTTCGAAGGAATATCCGTCTGCACCGAGACTCTTATAAATATCTAACATCTTGGAAGCGATCTCTTCCTCAGTTACGCCCTCATGGATCAGACCGCGGAACTGTGCCATCGCCTTATCATTGATTGCGGAAACCGCACGCATTTTTTCACGTTCTTCGTCATCCTTGCACGCCCGGACCTCATCGACGCAGATGGAGCTGACCTTGTAGGAGGAAGCGCCCGAATGATCGATGACCGGAATCAGGAAACGGGCAGCAAATGTTTTATCAATACCGAGCGGTTTGCCTGCCCCAACACAGTCGCACAGAGGAGTCAGATAATCGTCTGTATCCGAGAAGCGGAATTTCTCTACGCCCAGATCTTCCGGAACGGTAAAGAGGTTATTGATAAAAATCTTATTCTTGCCGGACTGGTTAATGTAAAGTGCCAGCAGACGTTCACCCGGATCAATAAAACGACCCGTCAGATAATAGATCGCATATGGATCGGAAATAATCATCTGATCGAGTCCCTCTGTTTCCATTTTCTTCAAAACTTTCTCAAGTCGCTGTGTGTTCATCATGATGTCCTCCTTATAAGTAAAGTGGCTGTAACTGGAAGATGCCAGACAGTTCACGCCGTAAATTATCTACCCTTATTATAAAACGCGCCGGGAAAAAGTCAACGATTAAAAGAACGCTTGAAAAGCGCATGGAAAGGGGGTAGAATAGTATCAACTGACCAGCCTTCGAAAAATGAAAGGACTTTTATTTTTAAGATACGAAAGGATGAAAAACATGGCGAAATCCTATGAAATGGATATGTGCAATGGTCCAATTCTCGGAAAGGTACTTACATACTCCATTCCGCTGATGCTTTCCGGTGTGCTTCAGCTTCTTTTCAATGCGGCAGATGTGATCGTGGTGGGGCGTTTTGCAGGCAGCCAGTCTCTGGCTGCAGTCGGCTCGACCAGTTCCCTTATTAATCTTCTCATTAACGTCTTTATCGGTCTGTCGATCGGTGCGAACGTTCTGGTGGCACGCTATTATGGCGCGAAGAATGACCGCGACATGAGCGAGACAATCCATACGGCGATCACGGTCAGCCTGATGAGTGGGCTGTTTCTAGTCTTTTTGGGGTTGTTTACCTCACGTTTCTGGCTGGAACTGATGGGGACGCCGGACGATGTCATCGATAAATCGACGATCTACATGCGGATTTATTTTGCCGGTATGCCGGCAACGATGGTGTATAACTTCGGAAGTGCGATCCTGCGCGCGATCGGCGATACGAAACGTCCGCTGTATTTCCTGACCGTGGCAGGAGTTATCAATGCAGCACTGAACATATTCTTTGTTACCCAGCTCCAGATGGACGTAGCGGGTGTCGCGCTGGCAACCGTGATTTCCCAGTGTATTTCCGCATTTCTGGTTATCCGCTGCCTGATGCATTCAGAGGGCGCGATGAAGCTGTCGCTTTCCAGGCTGGGAGTCAACCGGAGAAAACTTCTTCTTATTATAAAGGTAGGTCTTCCGGCTGGTATCCAGGGTGCGATTTTTGCGATCTCCAACGTACTGATTCAGTCGTCCGTCAATTCCTTCGGTTCGATCGCGATGGCAGGCAACACGGCGTCGCAGAATATCGAGGGATTTGTGTATACCTCGATGAATGCGCTGTATCAGACCAATTTAAGCTTTACGAGCCAGAATATCGGAGCGGAGAAATATACGCGGATCAAAAAGATTCTTGCCACCTGCCAGGGTGTCGTTGTGACAGTAGGACTGGTGCTTGGATTTGCAGCATACCTCGGCGGTCCGTGGCTGCTGCAGATATATTCAGAAGATGCCGACGTTATTTCCTATGGACTGCTCCGGATGTCGATCATCTGTACGACGTATTTCCTATGCGGCGTGATGGATACGATGGTCGGAAGCATCCGCGGACTTGGGTATTCGATCCTGCCGACGCTTGTCTCTCTGACCGGCGCCTGCGGACTGCGGGTGATTTGGATCTTTACCATATTTGCAGCGCAGCGGTCGCTAGCGATCCTGTATCTGTCGTACCCGATCTCCTGGGCGGTCACAGCGACGGCACATATGATCTGCTTCTGGCGGGCGGCGAAGAAACTGCCGAAGGAAGACGGTCATCCGGTGCGGGGATAGAATTTGAAACGATGTAATGCGATCATTAATCTGCTTGTTTTTGAAAGAAAACACAAACAGAGCAGCATAAAAAATAATTTGTTTGATAATCTGATTCGTGTAAAGAAAAAATACTTGACACCAATTAGATTATCGTGTATGATAACACAGGTGATGAGGAATGGAAAAAATTGTTGAACAGGGTCTTTTGTATGATTTCTACGGAGAACTCCTGACAAAGCATCAGCAAAGTGTATATGAGGATGTGGTATTTAACGATCTATCCCTCAGTGAGATTGCAGATGAACAGGGCATTACCCGTCAGGGTGTGCATGATCTGATCCGGCGCTGTGACCGTACACTTCTTGGTTATGAGGAAAAGCTTGGGCTGATTGCCAAGTTCCAGAAAACCAAGGAAAAAGTAACTGAGATTCATCGGTTGACGGAAGAATTCAGCCGGACTCAGAATCAGGCGCTGATTGAGGCAATCGGGCGAATCTCAAACGAGATATTGGATTTATAATGCGGGAGGTTTTTGATGGCATTTGAAAGCTTGGCAGACAAACTGCAGAATGTGTTTAAAAACCTGACAGGCAAGGGACGACTCAGCGAGAGCGACGTAAAAGCCGGGCTCAAAGAAGTCAAGATGGCCCTTCTGGAAGCGGATGTAAGCTTCAAGGTAGTAAAACAGTTTATCAGTTCTGTACAGGAACGGGCGATTGGAACAGACGTTTTAAATGGCCTGAATCCAGGACAGATGGTAATAAAGATTGTCAATGACGAGCTGGTCAAGCTGATGGGCTCCGAGATGACAGAGATTGCGTTAAAACCGGGCAATGAGATTACCGTCATCATGATGGCAGGTCTCCAGGGTGCTGGTAAGACGACCACGACGGCAAAGATTGCCGGAAAGCTCAAGGCAAAGGGAAGAAAACCATTGCTGGCAGCATGTGATGTCTACCGACCGGCGGCAATCGAACAGCTGCAGAAAAATGGTGAAAAACAGGGTGTTCCCGTATTTGCGATGGGAACGAACCACAAACCGGTCAATATCGCAAAGGCGGCGGTTGAGCACGCAGCGAAAAATGGCAACAATGTGGTTATCATCGATACAGCCGGTCGTCTCCACATCGATGAAGCGATGATGGATGAGCTGGTTGAGATCAAAGAGAATGTGGACGTCTATCAGACACTTCTCGTTGTAGATGCCATGACTGGTCAGGATGCAGTCAATGTAGCGAGCATGTTTAATGACAAAATCGGCATTGACGGTGTAGTTCTGACAAAGATGGATGGCGATACGCGAGGCGGTGCGGCTCTTTCTATCAAGGCGGTAACCGGAAAACCGATTCTCTATGTCGGTATGGGTGAGAAGCTTTCCGATTTGGAACAGTTTTACCCGGACCGTATGGCTTCCCGAATCTTAGGCATGGGCGATGTTCTTTCCATCATCGACAAAGCATCTGCTGTGATCGACGAGGAGAAGGCAAAAGAACTCGGTCGCAAGATTAAGAAGGCAGAATTTGATTACAACGACTTCCTCGATCAGATGAACCAGATCAAGAAAATGGGCGGTATGGCGAGCATCATGAGTATGATGCCGGGTATGGGACAGCTTAAAGGTCTGGATTTAGATGAAAATGAGAAGACGATGGGACGCGTGGAGGCGATCATCCTTTCGATGACAGCCGAAGAGCGGCGCAACCCGGATCTGATGAATCCGTCCCGCAAGAAACGAATCGCACAGGGCGCAGGCGTGGACATCGCAGAAGTCAACCGCCTGGTAAAACAGTTCGGAGATATGAAAAAGCTGATGAAACAGCTTCCGGGCATGGCAGGCGGGGAAAAACGCAGGGGTCTTGGCGGACTCGGCGGTATGCTTGGCAAGATGAAGCTGCCGTTTTAAACAAGTGTTAGTAGATGCAGTGTGCATTAGCTATATTTTATAATTTAAGGAAATAAGGAAAATTTCAGGAGGTAATTTAAAATGGTAAAGATGAGATTAAGAAGAATGGGTCAGAAGAAAGCTCCTTTCTATAGAATTATTGTTGCAGATTCCAGATCCCCGAGAGATGGCAGATTCATCGAGGAGATCGGTATCTACGATCCGAACACCGAGCCGAGCACTCTGAAATTCGACGAGGAAGCTGCTAAGAAATGGTTAGCAACAGGCGCTCAGCCGACAGAGACCGTTGGTAAACTCTTAAAGATCGCTGGTATCCAGTAAATCAAGCATACTGACCTGTGAGGTGCAAAGGTATGAAAGAATTAGTAGAAGTTATCGCGAAAGCACTGGTTGAGAACCCGGACGAGGTAGTGGTTACAGAATCGGTCAAAGACGATGAGACTGTAATCGAGCTTTCCGTTGCACCGGCCGATATGGGTAAGGTAATTGGAAAACAGGGTCGTATCGCGAAAGCGATTCGCTCGGTTGTCAAGGCGGCTTCATCCAAGGAAGACAAGAAAGTTATTGTAGAGATTCAGTAATACAGACGAAGCTGAAAAGCCGGCTGCCTGAAAGGGTGTCCGGCTTTTTTATTTCATACAGGAGGATTACAGAATGGTTGATTATCTGAGAGTTGGTGTAATTACGTCCCCGCATGGTCTGCGCGGAGATGTGAAAGTATTCCCTACCACCGATGATGTGAATCGCTTTAAAAAATTAAAAAAAGCGTATATCGACACTGGAAAAGAAAAAATGCCGGTGACCGTGGAACAGGCGCGTTTTTTCAAAAATATGGTCATTCTTAAATTTAAAGAGATGAACCGGATTGAGGACTGCGAGCCGTTCCGTAATAAGGATATTCTGATCACCCGCGATCAGGCGGTGAAACTGAATCCGGATGAGAATTTCATTGCCGATTTGATTGGTCTGAAAGTGCTGACGGACGAGGGCGAGGAGTTCGGTACGGTGAAAGATATCCTTCAGACAGCAGCTAACGACGTATATCTGATCGAAGGACCTGAGGGCAAAGAATACCTCTTCCCGTCCATCAAGGAATGCATCCTGAATGTCGATCTGGAGGCTGGCACTGTAACGGTACATATCATGGACGGGCTTCTGGATCTGTAAATGGAATGACAATCCTAAAATAAAAGTACCGTTGTGAAAGTGCTGTATAAATATAGGAGAAACGGATGAATTTTCATATTCTGACCCTGTTCCCGGAGATGGTAATGGGGGGACTGAACACAAGTATTACGGGGCGTGCGATTGACAAAGGGCTGATCTCGGTTGAGGCGGTCAATATCCGCGATTACTCGAAGGACAAACACCATCATGTAGACGATGCGCCCTATGGCGGCGGCGCCGGTATGGTGATGCAGCCGGAACCAATTTACGATGCATATGAAGACCTGGCGGCGCGCACCGGAAAACGTCCGCGCGTGATCTATCTGACTCCGCAGGGGCAGGTTTTCAACCAGAAAATCGCGGAAGAACTGGCGAAAGAAGAGGATCTGGTGTTCCTCTGCGGGCATTATGAGGGGATCGATGAGCGCGCGTTAGAGCTGGTTGTGACCGACTATCTCTCGATCGGCGATTATGTCCTGACGGGCGGTGAGCTTCCGGCGATGGTTATGATCGACTGCATTTCCCGTCTGGTGCCTGGTGTGTTAAATAATGACGTATCCGCGGAATTTGAGTCATTTCATGACAATCTGCTGGAATATCCACAGTACACCCGCCCGGTTGTATTTATGGATAAGGCGGTCCCGGACGTACTTCTGACCGGGCATCACAAAAATATCGAGACCTGGCGCCGTCAGAAATCGATCGAACGGACGCTGGAACGCCGCCCGGATCTTTTAAAAGATGCGGTTCTGGATAAGAAAGAGAAAAAATATCTGGAAGAGCTGATTCGTCAGAAAGAGGAAAAAGAAACAAAAAAACTCTAAAAAAGAGAGCAGAAAGTCCTTGCAAATCAAGGATTTCTATGATAAAATCATATTCTGTGAAATAAAGAGATGTTCCGCTGTTACAGGAAGCACGTTTTTACGGGATAAAAGATCGTATTAAGAACATCAAAGATTTTAAAGGAGGTTCACAAAGATGAACGAGATTATTAAGAACATTGAAGCAGCTCAGTTAAAGGAAACCGTTCCGAGTTTCAACGTAGGCGATACAGTACGTGTATCTGCTAAGATCAAAGAGGGAAACCGCGAGAGAATTCAGGTTTTCGAGGGAACTGTTATTAAGAGACAGAACGGCGGCGTTCGCGAGACTTTCACTGTTAGAAAGAGCTCCAACGGTGTTGGTGTAGAGAAGACCTGGCCGTTACATTCTCCGTCTGTAGAGAACGTTGAAGTAGTAAGAAGAGGTAAAGTAAGAAGAGCAAAACTGAACTACCTGAGATCCAGAATCGGCAAGGCAGCGAAGGTAAAAGAGTTAGTAAAATAATTTCTGAAGCGGATGGGGCTGCTGTACAGGTCAGCCCGCTGTGCATCCGGATATGCGGTTATGTGTGTCCGGCGCGGCGGGAGGAGCTGTGCAGCAGCTTTTTTTCGTGTAATAGGAAATTCCTTGTGATTCCCTATTATAAAAAAGAATATGCCCTGGCATATTCTCGCGCCGAGCGCGTTCGCTTGCGACATGAGCGATGATTCATGGGGAACGGATAGAGAGGGAGTGACATATGGAGCTGAAAGAGGATAAAAACCGCATCCGTCTGGTGGTTGGATGGATCGTGGATATCGCGGTGGTAATTTCGATCGCGTGGTTCGCCGTGTTTGCGATGGGGACGCAGATACGGGTGAGCGGTCAATCAATGGAACCGGTGTTGTCGCAGAACGAAAAGGTTCTGATGAACCGCCTGAGTTACCGCGTGATGCGCCCAAAGCGCTATGACATTATCGTATTTGAAAAAGAAACGGGAAATTACAATATAAAACGCGTCATTGGACTGCCAGGTGAGACGGTGCAGATCAAGGACGGTTATATTTACATTAATAATGAAAAATTAGACGCCCCGAACGACTTGGGTAAGGCGGCTCTGGCTGGACTGGCGGAATATCCGATTAGTCTGGATAAAAACGAATATTTTCTGCTGGGTGACAACCGCTCCGGCAGTGAGGACAGCCGCTTTTCCAATGTGGGAAATGTGAAGTTTCGGCAGATCAAAGGAAAGGTCTGGCTGCGGATCCAGCCGGTTAGCCGGTTTGGGTTGATTTCGTCGAGATAGGTTCTAAGAAAGGAAGAAAATTTCATGCAGATACAATGGTACCCTGGACATATGACAAAGGCAAAAAGAGCCATGAAGGAAGATATCAAGCTGATCGATCTGGTGATTGAGCTGGTGGATGCGCGCGTGCCGCTCGGCAGTCGCAACCCGGATATTGATGAGCTTGCGAAGGGAAAGGGACGGATTGTCCTTTTAAATAAGGCGGATCTGGCGGACGACGGCTGTACAGAGCGCTGGATCGCATGGTTTAAGGAGCAGGGCATCCATGCACTCCGCATCAACGCGCGCAGCGGCATGGGAATGAAGCAGATCCAGCCGCTGGTGCAGGAGGCATGCAAGGAGAAAATTGAGCGTGACCGCCGCCGCGGTATCAAAAACCGCCCGGTGCGGACGATGGTAGTTGGCATTCCGAATGTCGGAAAATCGACCTTTATCAATTCCTTTGCCGGAAAAGCCTGCGCCAAGACTGGAAATAAACCGGGTGTTACCAAGGGAAACCAGTGGATCCGCTTAAATAAGACACTGGAACTTCTCGATACGCCGGGAATCCTCTGGCCGAAATTTGAAGATCCGAATGTGGGACTGTGCCTTGCATTTATCGGCTCGATCAACGATGAGATTCTGGATAAGGAAGAGCTGGCAGCCGAGCTGATCAAAAATATGTCCGGACGTTACGGAAAGCGCCTGGAAGAGCGGTATGGTGTGACGCTGGTTGAGAATACGGCTGGGGACGGCGAAGATACAAAAAAAGCCTGGGAAATTCTGCGTGAAATCGCAAGGGCACGTTCCTGTCTTTTAAAGGGCAGTGAGCTGGATACGAAAAAAGCGGCTGCCTTCCTATTAGATGACTTCCGCAGCGGCAAACTGGGGCGCGTGACGCTGGAAGTGCCGGAGGTATAGGAAAACATGAGAAAACTAACAGGAGAAAAACTGGAAGCAGAACTGGCGCGTCTCGAAGGAATGCGCGCCTATGAACATCAGTACGAAAGTGCAGGGATCGTCTGCGGCATTGATGAGGCGGGCAGAGGTCCATTAGCCGGTCCGGTGGTGGCGGCGGTCGCGGTACTTCCGAAAGACTGTACGATTCTGCGGCTGAACGATTCCAAAAAATTGTCGGAAAAATGCCGGGAAGAATTGTTTCTGGAAATCAAAGAAAAGGCAGCTGCCTACGGAATTGGAATTGTAAGCCCGGAGGTGATCGATTCCATCAATATTTTGCAGGCGACCTATGAAGCGATGCGTCAGGCAGTCGCACAGCTTCCGCAGGAGCCGGATATCTTTTTAAATGACGCGGTCATCATTCCGGGGATTTCGGAGGAAAAGCAGATTAAGATTATCAAGGGCGATGCAAAAAGTGTCTCGATCGCGGCAGCCAGTATCCTGGCAAAAGTGACGAGGGATCATATGATGATGGAGTACGATAAAATCTATCCGGAATACGGGTTTGCGAAGCATAAAGGATACGGAACCAAGATGCATAACGAGGCAATTTTAACCTACGGTCCATGCCCGATCCACCGGAGAACCTTTTTGAAGAAGCTGCTGGGCGAGGAAGCCGCGATGCAGGGGATGAAATAACAGAAAGGGAGCTGAATGGGAGAAAGAGACTTTCATCTTCATGGAAATTCATTCAACCGCCGTGCCATCGGAACTGAATATGAAACCCTGGCGTGTGAATATCTCACCCGGCACGGTTATCAGATTCTCTGCCGGAATTTCCGCTGTCGCCAGGGTGAGATTGATATTATCGCAAGAGATAGAGACTATCTGGTTTTTATCGAGGTCAAATACCGCCGCGATGAACACGAAGGCGATCCGGCGGAGGCAGTGGATGCCCGCAAGCAGGCGAGGATTCTTCGTACCGCCCGGTATTATATGACGCGTTATCATATTTCCGAGGACACGCCGTGTCGGTTTGATGTGGTGGCGGTGCTTGGCAGTAACGTGAGATTAATTCGGGACGCGTTCTGGTGCGGATAATTACAAATGAGAGAATTCAAAAACTGCACAACGAGATTTGAGCAAGAGACAGAAAAAGGATGTGACAATCATGGCGCTTACCTATATACAAAAAACAGTTCATCCGACACCAATTACCCTTCATGAGTCAAACGGAGTGGCTTATTTTACCTTTCCGCTCTTAGAGCAGACCAGGATGGTGCGCCACGCATTTTCTACCCGGCTTGGCGGAGCGAGCAAGGGATATTTCAGTACGATGAACTTTTCGCTGACGCGCGGCGACAACCGGGACGATGTGCTTGAAAATTACCGGAAAATGGCGCGGATTCTGGGAACGGATGTGTCAAAGATGGTGCTCAGCCATCAGACGCACACGACGAATATCCGTCTTGTTACGGAAGCGGACGCTGGAAAAGGAATCTGGCGGGAACGCGATTATGAAAACATCGACGGGCTTATCACAAACGTGCCGGGGCTGACGCTGGTTACGTTTTTTGCGGACTGTGTACCATTATATTTTGTAGATCCGGTGCATCGTGCGATCGGACTGTCGCATTCCGGCTGGAAGGGAACCGTTCACCGGATGGGACAGAAAACGATCGAGGCGATGGGAGAGGCGTTCGGCACGAAGCCGGAGGATCTGCGCGTCTGCATCGGACCGAGCATCTGCCGGGACTGTTATGAGGTCAGTGAGGATGTGGCAGACGCATTTAAAGAAGAATTTGGAGCAGAAATCAGTCAGGATGATTCAACATCCTGTTATTCCTGGAATGGGAAATCGATTCTCATGAATAAGGGGAATGGCAAGTACCAGCTTGACCTCTGGGGCGCGAACCGCCTGGTGCTCCTGGATGCCGGAATTTTACCGGAGCATCTGGCTGTGACGAATGTATGTACGAAATGCAATCCGGAGCTTTTATATTCACACCGCGTGATGGGAGATAAGAGGGGGAATCTGGCGGCATTTTTATCGCTAAAGTAAGTATACAATCTGTCTGTCAAACAAGTGAATGAATGTTTTGCAGAAAAGAACAGCAGCATGATTGAAAATCGGTCGTTCAAGTCCGGTTTTGTCAATCATGCTGCTGCCGTTTTTTTCGCCGTTTCAGCGAAGATTCAGAAGAGCCCTACGATGCCTTATTTACCAGCCATCTTTTTTTCCTGTTCCTCAATCATCTTTTTGACCATATAGCCGCCGACGGAACCAGCCTGTGCGGAGGTCAGGTTACCATTGTAGCCCTCGCTTAACGGAACGCCAATCTCATTGGCAACCTCCATCTTAAAGCGGTTCATCGCTTCCTTGGCTTCCGGTACATTGGTTTTGTTAGTGTTGTTGGAACTAGACATAACAGACGCCTCCTTTTTTGCGTGTGCCCCCTTCAAACTTTCGTTTGTCCGGGTGTCTCTTTTTGTTACATTCTCAGTATGCGGATCTTAAAAGTGAAATACACTAGAAGGTTTTGTGCAAATTGACATTTTGGGGCAAAACTCCCACAATGTAGGGAAAAAAGTTAGTATTGATCCGATTTTATGCTTGTATATCAGTAAAACTCATACTATAATAGAACAGATGTAGTGTTAAAAAATACGCAAACTGTTTGGTGAATTTTACGGTTGCAGTTCAAAATACATTAATATTTCTAGTAAGATGGAGAAAAATCCATGCGGGTAATAGCAGGAAGTGCCAGAAGGCTTACTTTAAAGACGATCGAGGGAATGGATACGAGACCGACGACGGACCGTATCAAAGAAACTCTTTTTAATATGATTCAGAATGATATCTATGGATGCACGTTTCTCGATTTATTCAGCGGAAGCGGGGCGATCGGGATCGAGGCTTTAAGCCGCGGGGCAAAAGAAGCTGTTTTTGTGGAGAAGAATCCGAAAGCGGCGGACTGCATCCGTGACAATCTGAAAGCGGCCCGCCTGGCTGATAAGGCGACGCTGTTAAACTGTGATATTTCGGATGCATTGAAACGGATAGAAAACCGGAAGAGTGCGTTTGATTTCATTTTTATGGATCCTCCGTACAACCATCTCTGGGAGAAAGAAGTGCTTACTTATCTGGCGCATTCGTCTCTGGCAGATGAACATACGATGATCATCACAGAGGCATCGAAAGAGACCGGGTGCAGCTACCTTTCAGAACTGGGATACCATCTCGAAAAAGAGAAGATATATAAGACGAATAAACATCTGTTTATCCGAAAAGCTTGAATACCAAAGGAGAAAAAAAGATGAAAACAGCCATTTATCCGGGCAGCTTTGATCCGGTGACGCTCGGACATTTTGATATTATAAAGCGATCCTCCGAAATTTTTGATCAAGTCATCGTGGGAGTTTTGTGTAATAACGCAAAATCTCCGTTGTTTTCTGTCGAAGAACGTGTTAAGATGTTAAAGGAAGTGACAAAAGACATTCCTAACGTGGAGGTGCAGTCGTTTGACGGACTTCTGGTCGATTTCATGCGCCAGAATCACGCAAAGGTCATCGTGCGTGGTCTGCGTGCGATCACGGATTTCGAATATGAGCTGCAGCTCGCGCAGATGAACCGGGTGATTGCACCCGAAATAGATACCCTGTTTCTGACAACGAACCTTAAATACGCGTATTTAAGTTCCAGTATGGCAAAAGAGGTTGCGATGTACGGCGGAGACATTTCCGAATTTCTCGATCCGGTCATTGCAAAACAAGTACAGGAGAAATACCAGGCGCTTCAGGAAGACAGGGAATGTAAGTAAGGAGAAAAGCTATGAGCAGAATTGAACAGATCATCACAGAAATTGAAGATTATATCGACAGCTGCAAGTTTCAGCCGCTGTCCAACACGAAGATTTTAGTAAATAAAGAAGAGATTGAAGAACTGCTCGTGGAACTGCGTCTTCGCATTCCGGAGGAGATCAAGAAATATCAGAAGATCATCAGCAACCAGGATGCGATTCTGCAGGAGGCACGTTCCCAGGCAGACGCGATGGTAGCCGAGGCGACCGCCCAGACCAATGAGCTGGTCAATGAGCATGAGATCATGCAGCGTGCATATGCAGAAGCAAACAGCATTATTGAGCAGGCAAATGCACAGGCACAGCAGATCGTGGACAACGCTGTCACAGAGGCAAACAATATCCGCCAGGGTTCCGTTCAGTACACGGACGACATGCTCCGCAGCCTGCAGACCATCATCAAGCATTCGATGGAGGGCGCGCAGAGCCGTTTCGAGTCTTACATGAGTTCGATGCAGTCCAGCTACGATGTCGTATCTTCCAACCGCAATGAGCTGGCTGGCAGTGTCGTGACCGAGCCGGAGGAGAACACAGGCGCCGAGGCAGCAGCGGCCGCTACACAGGCGGCATCCGGCGAAGCAGCAGAATAAAGAGAACGAACGAGAGACTGGCGTGAACCAGTTTCCACAGTACATAATGCCGGATGGAAAGTCCGGCATTTTTTTCTCTGTCTTTTCGGCTGTCCCGTATGACTGAATTTGTCTGGGCGATCCCGGATAACCCGCCGAACGCAGCACATGCCGCCATCGCGCCGGATTGAACCGGGATACTGAATATGGCACCAGAACGGGCGATCGCATCGATGCCGGTTGTCATTTCAGCCGTCCCGATCAGAAACAGACGCAGCGGGCCGGAACAGAAGGCGTCGGCAAAGGCAGCGAGGATCGAATACAGCATGATCAAACCGCCGATGCGGACCTGCAGTTCGATGCAGTCCATCAGGATGGTGTCGAAGGAAGCGGGAACGGAGACGGATGTGGATTTTGTGCGGGCGGGCTTGACAGAGCCGGTTTCTTTCGAAAAAGATCGGTTTTGAAGGGGAAAAGAAGTTACTTTATTATAAATGCATAGGAGACTTCCAACCAATAAAAGCGGCGTATATAATGCCAGAACCAGATAGTTTGACGGAACTGCCGGGTTCAGCCTAGGTGCAGCATATCCGGCGATAAACATGGGGCTTGGCGAAGCGCTGATGGCGGTCAGAAGCCGTTTTTCATGTGCCGAAAGCAGCGATTTCCGGTTAAAATCGGCGGCAGTTTTCATTCCCATCGGGTAACCGCAGAGCAGCCCGGCAAGCAGGGCATAGCCGCTGTAGACAGACATCCCAAGATGTTTCAAAACCGGGTGAAATGGCGCTAGAAGCAGCCGGACGCCGCCGTGTTCAGCTAAAAGCTTTGAGAAGAGCATAAAGGGAAATAACGTCGGAAAGACCGTATTGAACCATAAAAGAAGTCCTTTCTGTGCCCCATCCGCAGAGAGACGCGGATGCGAGAGCAGAAGCGACAGGATAAGTGCTGGGAACAGGGCGGATACTATTTTTTTTATATATGGCATGGGAGCGCCTTTCTATCATTAAAAAGTAATATAAAGATAGATTATATATATGTAGACAGAAAATGGCTCATTCCTTTTGGAAGCCTGAAAACCGGCATACCGAACAAAGAAAGAACGAATGAGCGCGAAGAAAAAGTCTTTCGAATCACGATTATAAATGGATATACAGAGCAATAGACAAAAACAGGAGGAAAACGATTGGATTACCGAGAACTGCCGGAAGAATTTCTTGAAAAAATGAAACAATTTCTGGGGGAGGAATACCCGGAGTACCTGGCTTCGTATGAGGAAGAGCCGCGTTCAGGGCTGCGCGTCAACACGGGCAGGCTGACACCGGAACAGTTTTTAGACATGGCACAGACGGCGGACTGGAATTTGAAACCAGTGCCGTGGACGAAGAACGGTTTTTATTATCAGGGCGAACGCCCATCCAGGCATCCGTGGTACTACGCGGGACTCTACTATTTGCAAGAACCGAGTGCGATGTCACCGGCGGCATGGCTGCCGATCAAGCCGGGCGACCGGGTTCTGGATTTGTGCGCGGCACCGGGCGGTAAAAGTACGGAACTGGCGGCGAAATTAGCCGGTACAGGTGTCCTGTTTTCCAATGATATCAGCAATTCGCGCGCAAAAGCGCTTCTTAAAAATCTGGAAATGTTCGGAGCGGGAAATATCTGTGTAACGAGCGAGGCACCGGAAAAAATGGCTGGCATCCTGCCGGAGTTTTTTGATAAGATTCTGGTCGATGCGCCGTGCTCCGGCGAAGGTATGTTCCGCCGCGATCCGTCGATGGTAAAGAGCTGGAACGAAAAAGGTCCCGATTATTATGCGCCGCTGCAGCGCCAGATTCTCGACTGTGCCGTGCAGATGCTTGCGCCGGGCGGGAAACTGGTTTATTCGACCTGTACCTTTGACAGGGACGAGGACGAGGGAACGATCGAGTATATTCTGGAGAAATATCCGCAGATGGCGGTCGTGCCGCAGAAACCGGAATATGGTTTTGAGGGAAGCCGTGGCATTGAGGGCTGTCTGAGATTGTTTCCGCACCGTCTGGAGGGCGAAGGACATTTTCTTGCGCTGTTGGAGAAGCGGACGGAGAAAACAGACGCAAATGTCAAGGATTTGGAAAATGCCGATGAGAAAGCATTGAGCGATCCACTTTTGCTAGAGGAAATAGAAGCGCGGTTGTGCCGTGTGGCGGAAGACGGTAAGTCCAGACAGATGGCTTCCGGAAAAGCGAAAGGGAAAACGTTTGGAAAGGGAAAAAACGTGGCGCAAAACCAGACCTCCGAGGATTTTTCCCCCCTGTTTGAGCTTCTGCGCCAGCTTCCGGTAAGAACCTGGAATCCGGAGCAATTCTACCGTGACAGCGAGCGCATCTATTACCTCCCGGCAGCGCTGGCAGGCGACAATACACGTTATTTTAAGCCGCTCCGCTGTCTGCGTACCGGACTTCTGCTCGGAGAACTGAAAAAAGGGCGGTTTGAACCATCCCAGGCGCTGGCAATGAACCTGCGGATGCAGGAATTTGTAAATTACTTAAATTTTAATGCCTCGGATGAGCGCACGATCCGCTATTTAAAGGGCGAGACATTGACAGCCGCAGAGGAAGAGGCAGCAGATGGTCTTGTACTAATCTGTGTGGATGGATTTCCGCTTGGCTGGGCGCAGAAACGGGGCGGTCAGCTTAAAAATAAATACAATCCCGGATGGAGGTGGCAGTGATGGGACAAGGTAAAAGTATACGTTTAGACCGCTTCCTGGCAGAGATGAAGCAGGGAACGCGCAGTCAGGTAAAAGAGATGATCCGCAAAGGGCGGGTTCTGGTCGATGGAATCGTCTGCCGCGAGTCTGACCGGAAAATATTCCCGGACGAAACCCGGGTTACAATGGATGGACAGCCGGTTGGCTGGGCAGACACGGAATATTATATGTTAAATAAACCACAGGGCGTCGTTTCCGCAACGGAAGACGGGCGCTATCAGACTGTCATTGACCTTATTGATGAAGCAAAGCGAAAAGACCTCTTCCCGGTCGGACGCCTCGATATTGATACGGAAGGACTGCTTCTCATCACGAACGACGGTGCGCTGGCGCATGAGCTTCTGGCACCGAAAAAACACGTGGATAAGGTCTATTTTGCACGCGTAAAGGGAACACTGAAAGAAGGAATCGAAGCGCGCTTTCAGGCAGGACTGACGCTGAAGGATGGCACACCGGTACGGCCGGCAGAGCTTGTGATCGAGAAAAAATGGAACGACGCAGGAGAAGACTTCTGCGAGGCGCGCCTGACCATCCATGAAGGAAAATTTCATCAGGTAAAGCGGATGTTTGAGGCAGAGGGCGGCGAAGTCATTTACCTGAAACGCCTTTCGATGGGACCGCTTGCCCTGGATGAGGCACTGGCGACGGGAGAGTACCGGGCGCTGACGGAAGATGAAATTAGAGCGTTAAAAGAAAGAACGCTAACCTCACAAAATTGTGTATCGAATGACGAAAATTTGTCAGACACCCCAAATAACACACTTCCTGAAATCAACTGGAACACAGTAGACGCCGTCCTCTTCGATCTCGACGGCACCCTGGTCGATTCCATGTGGATGTGGAAAGCGATCGATGTGGAATTTTTAAAGCGTTACGGCTATGACTGTCCGGAGGATCTCCAGAAGGTGATTGAGGGCATGAGTTTTTCCGAGACAGCAATCTATTTTAAAGAGCGTTTCCAGCTGCCGATGACACTGGATGAGATCAAGGCGATCTGGATTGAAATGTCGATCGATAAATACCGCCATGAGGTGCCGCTGAAACCGGGGGTTGCGGAATTTCTTCCATTTTTAAAGAAAAAAGGAATCCGCATGGGAATTGCGACGAGCAATGCACAGGATATGGTAGCAGCTGTGCTGGATTCTCTGGATATCCGTTCCTATTTCGGTGTGGTGGCAACTGCCTGTGAGGTGGCGGCAGGAAAACCGGCGCCGGATATCTATCTGAAGGTGGCGGCGGATCTGGGCGTACAGCCGGAAAAATGTCTGGTATTTGAGGATGTCCCGGCGGGGATTCTGGCTGGAAAACGGGCTGGTATGCACGTCGGCGCGGTCGAGGACGTATTTTCACTTTCCATGATCGAAGAAAAGAAAGAATTAGCTGATTTTTATATCCGGGACTACCGGGAACTGATACAGGGGGCAAGATAAAATGATACATGATTTTTTACCGATCTGCAGGGCGGATATGGACAAGCGCGGCTGGGAGAGCTGCGATTTTGTCTACGTGTGCGGGGATGCGTATGTCGATCATCCGTCGTTCGGCCACGCGATCATCAGCCGTATGCTCGAAGCGCACGGCTATAAAGTAGGCATCATCGCCCAGCCGGACTGGAAGAATCAGGAATCCATTCAGATTCTGGGCGAACCGCGTCTCGGATGGCTTGTGAGCGCCGGAAATATGGACTCTATGGTAAACCATTATTCGGTTTCGAAAAAGCGCCGCGCAAAGGATTCCTACACACCGGGCGGCGAGATGGGAAAACGTCCGGATTATGCGACGATCGTCTATTCCAACCTGATCCGCACCTGGTCGAAAAAGCCAATCATTCTCGGCGGTATCGAAGCCAGCCTGCGCCGTCTGGCACATTATGATTACTGGTCTGGAAAAATGAAACGGTCCATTCTGCTGGATTCCCAGGCAGATCTGATTTCCTACGGAATGGGCGAGCGCTCGATCGTGGAGATCGCAGATGCATTGGCGAGCGGCATCGAGGCAAAGGATATCACCTTCATCGAGGGAACTGTTTATAAGGCGGAAAACCTGGATTCTGTTTACGACGAAATCCGTCTGCCGTCTTACCGCGAGGTTTCCTCCGATAAAAAGACGTATGCGGAGAGCTTTTACACCCAGTACAGCAACACCGATCCATTTTCGGGAAAACGCCTCGTTGAGCCGTACAGCGACCGCCTCTATGTGGTGCAGAATCCGGCGGCGAAACCACTGACCCAGGAAGAGATGGACGATGTCTACGCACTTCCATACATGAGAACCTGGCATCCGTGTTATGATGCAGCGGGTGGTATTCCAGCGATCACGGAAGTAAAATTCAGCCTGATCAGCAACCGCGGATGCTTCGGCGGATGCAGCTTCTGTGCGCTGACCTTCCATCAGGGACGCATCGTGCAGACCCGCAGCCATGAATCAATTATTCAGGAAGCAGAACTTTTGACCCAGGAACCAGATTTCAAGGGCTACATCCACGATGTCGGCGGTCCGACCGCAAACTTCCGTCACCCGGCATGCGAAAAACAGATGACCTACGGTGCCTGTCCGCACAAACAGTGCCTGTTCCCGCAGCCGTGCAAAAACATGAATGCCGATCACAGCGACTATATTTCCCTGTTAAAGAAGCTGCGGGCGATTCCGAAGGTAAAAAAAGTTTTCATCCGTTCGGGTATCCGTTTCGATTATCTGCTGGCGGAGAAAAACCGGGCATTCTTGCGGGAGCTTTGTCAGTACCATGTCAGCGGACAGCTCAAGGTAGCGCCGGAACATATATCGGATAATGTATTAAAACGGATGGGAAAACCGGAGAATAAGGTTTACCGCCAGTTCATGAAGGAATATGCAGCGATGAATGACTCGCTGGGAATGAAGCAGTACCTCGTTCCGTACCTGATGTCCTCCCATCCGGGTTCCACGCTCAAGGAGGCGATCGAACTGGCAGAATATCTGCGCGACCTCGGCTACATGCCGGAGCAGGTGCAGGATTTCTATCCGACGCCATCCACACTGTCTACGTGTATGTATTACACGGGATATGATCCGCGCACGATGGAAAAAGTGTACGTGCCGACCAACCCGCATGAGAAAGCGATGCAGCGTGCGTTGATCCAGTACCGCAATCCGAAAAACTATGATCTGGTGCTGGAAGCACTCCGTCTGGCAGGCAGAACGGATCTGATCGGTTTTGATAAGAAATGCCTGATCCGTCCGCGGCAGATCAAAGGACGCGATTTCGCGGCTGGAGGATATAAAGGGGCGTATCATGGCAGCCAGACGACAAACCCAGCTGCTGCCAATCGTGCAAAAGACGCCAAAAGACCGGCTGTGGGCGGTATGACCGGGCACAAACAGACCGGCGTAAATGGAAATGGACGAAATGCGGAGGGATTTGGCGGCGCTGTAGGTGGAAAGAGCAGCGGAAGCGGAAAGAAAAAAACCATCCGGAACGTGCACAAGAAGAAATAAAACGTATGTACGCTTGGAATGAAGGAACGACTCCGAGCGTACATACTTGAGACGGGAGGAATTTCTCATGAAAATTGCGATAATTACAGGTGCCTCTTCCGGCATGGGGCGCGAGGCAGCCAGACAGCTGGCGGATCGCTTTTCGGGACTTCAGGAAGTCTGGCTGATTGCCCGCCGGATGGACCGGATGCAGGAGCTGGAACGGACGCTGCCGATCCCGGCGCGGTGTTTCGCCATCGATCTGACGGATGCATCCCAGCGGGAGACGCTGGAAAACGAGCTGGCGGCGCGCAAGCCCAACGTAAAGCTTTTGGTAAATGCTTCCGGCTTTGGTAAAATCGGAACGGTCGGGAACCTGCCGCTTGACGATGAAACGGGAATGGTAGAGCTCAACTGCAAGGCGCTGTGCGCGGTCACGCATATGGTGCTTCCCTATATGAGCGAAAACAGCCGGATTCTCCAGTTCGCGTCAGCAGCCTCCTTTCTGCCGCAGCCGGGATTTGCCATCTATGCGGCAACCAAGGCATTTGTCTTAAGCTACAGCCGCGCCCTGCGGGAAGAACTCCGCCCGCGCAGAATCGGTGTGACGGCGGTCTGCCCCGGACCGGTCAAAACCGAGTTTTTCGACATTGCCGAGACAACCGGGGAGATTCCTCTTTATAAGCGTCTGGTGATGGCAGATCCGCACAAAGTTGTAAAACTTGCCATCCGCGACTGTATGGCGGGAAAAAGCGTGTCGGTTTACGGCGTATGGATGAAGGCATTCTTTGTGCTCTGCAAGGTAGTTCCGCATGAGTGGATTCTGCGCGCGATGCAGGCGTTAAACCATTAAATCAGACAAAAAGCTGGTATCATTCAATAAAAACATGATAGAAAGGATTTTTACACCGTGAAAAAGATAAAAAAAGGCGATTATGGCTACCGCAATCATTTCAAGCGGAAACAGCTTTTTATCATCGCACTTCTGGCGTTATTTATCATCGCACAGCTGGTTGGGCGGTCTTTTACAGACAATGATTCCGTCAAAAAAATTCTGACGGTCATGGCGATCGTCACGGTACTTCCGGCGGCGAATCTCGCTTCCCCGCTGATTGCCATTTTCAAATACCATACGCCGGAGCAGGCGTTTCATGAGGCATATATGCCGTATGAGGAAAAATTTGAAGTTCTCTATGATCTGGTTCTGACGACACCGGAAGATGTGATTCCGTCCGATGTGACCGTCGTTCACCCGACCGGCATCTATGTGTACTGCATTAATCCAAAGCTGAATGTAAAGCGCGCGGAGGCAGGTTTAAATGAACTGTTAAAGGCGAACAAACTGGATCCGAACCTGAAAATCGTGACCTCACGCAGCACCTTTGACAAGCGGATTCACAGCCTGAAACCGGCGTCAGAGTATGAGGACGATGGAACTGTAGAGTACGGCGTGCGCGTAATAAAAGGATTATCGATGTAAAAAAGGGAGGCGGCAGCCATGCGGATGCTGACAGTATCTAAAAATGAGGCGGGGCAGCGCCTGGACAAGCTGCTGGCAAAATATCTGAATCTGGCGGGAAAAAGCTTCATTTATAAAATGATGCGGAAGAAAAATATTACCCTGAACGGAAAAAAATGCGACGGTTCCGAACATCTGACCGAGGGCGATGAGATCAAGCTGTTTCTGGCAGAGGAGACGATCGAGAAATTTTCGGAAGTGAAGATTCAGAAGGTTCAAAAGAAAAAGCTCGATATCGTCTACGAGGACGAACATATTTTACTGATCAATAAGCCATCTGGAATGCTGTCCCAGAAAGCGAAAGAGACGGATGAATCGCTGGTCGAATACCTGATCGACTATCTGCTGGATTCCGGCAAATTAAAGAAAGAGGACCTGGCGTGCTTCCGTCCGTCCGTCTGCAACCGCCTCGACCGCAACACAAGCGGCATCGTGGCAGCTGGACGTTCCCTGCCGGGACTGCAGATCATGTCCGAAGTCATCAAGGATCGGAGTCTGGGAAAATATTATGTCTGCGTCGTGCGGGGAATCGTAAAAGGCGAAGCCCGCATCGAGGGATGGCTGACGAAAAATGAAAAGACGAATCAGGTGTCGATCCGAAAAGAGGAGCCCCCTGGAAGTCTGCCGATCCGGACCGCATACAGACCGCTGGTATCTGGAAATGGATATACCCTTCTGGAGGTTCATCTGATCACCGGACGCTCCCACCAGATCCGCGCCCACCTGGCTTCCATCGGACACCCGATCGCCGGGGATCCGAAGTACGGTGATCCCCGGGTCAATGAGGAAGTGAAGAAACGCTTCGGTGTCCGTTCGCAGATGCTTCATGCGTGGCGGCTGGTAATGCCGGAAACGATCTCCGGGCCGCTTTCATATCTGGCGGGCAAAGAATTTACCGCGCCTATGCCGGCGGAGATGAAGCGGATGGAAGAGATGATGAAATCAGCTCCAAAACGCCCAGCCAATCATCGCCCGTAAATTTTAAATTGTGCGAAAAATCAAAAAAATAAGTGGAGGAGCAACAACATGGGGACTTGGAACAGCCGGGGACTTCGTGGTTCAACCCTGGAGGATATGATAAACCACACAAACGATCTTTACCGTGAGAAAAAGCTGGCATTGATCCAGAAAATCCCGACGCCGATCACGCCCGTCTCAATCGATAAAACCAGCCGCCATATCACGCTGGCGTATTTCGACCAGAAGAGTACCGTCGATTACATCGGCGCGATTCAGGGCGTCCCGGTCTGCTTTGATGCAAAAGAATGCGCGGCAGATACATTTCCACTGCAGAACGTCCATCCGCATCAGGTCGCATTTATGCGGGAATTTGAAGAGCAGGGCGGGATTGCTTTCTTAATTATATATTTTTCACAGAGGGATGAACTTTACTACCTGCCATTTTTCCATCTGGACGCATACTGGGAGCGGATGCAGCAGGGCGGACGAAAGAGTTTTACATATGAGGAAATGGATAAAACGTGGCGCATCAAAAGCCACCGGGATATATTAGTCCATTATCTGGAACCGCTGAGCCGGGATTTAGGAGAAAGAGAGGATGATTTTTCATGACAACAGCCGTAGAACGTTTTTTGAAATATGTATCATATGATACGCAGTCAGACGAGGCATATGACACCTGCCCGAGCACGGAAAAACAGCTTCTGTTAGCCAATGAGCTGAAACGCGAGCTGGAAGAAATGGGTGCATCCGATGTGCGGATGAGCGAGTACGGATACTTGTTTGCACGCATTCCGGATAATACAGGCAGTACCTCTGCTCACGATGCATCCGGCGTTGGACAGAAAGCTACCATCCCGGCACTTGGCTTCATTTCCCACATGGACACCGCGCCGTCCTTAACCGGAACAAACGTAAAGCCGCGCATCGTCCAGGCATATGACGGCAAAGATATCGTATTAAATGCAGAAAAACAGATTGTCATGAAAGTTTCAGAATTTCCGTTTTTAGCCGACTTAAAAGGTCAGGATCTGATCGTAACCGACGGAACCACACTTCTGGGCGCCGACGATAAGGCAGGCGTGGCGGAGATCATGACGATGGCAGAATATTTCCTGAGCCACCCGGAGATCCCGCACGGCGAGATCTGCATTGGATTTACGCCGGACGAGGAGATCGGACGCGGCGCGGATCGATTCGATGTGAAAGACTTCGGTGCAGCGGTTGCTTATACGGTAGACGGCGGTCCGATCGGCGAGATCGAATATGAAAATTTCAATGCCGCTTCCGGCAAAGTCCGGATTCAGGGAGCCAGCATCCATCCGGGTGATGCGAAGCTCAAGATGAAAAATGCCCTTCTCATCGGCATGGAATTTCAGAGCCTGCTGCCGGTCTTCGAAAATCCGATGTACACAGAAGGTTACGAGGGATTCTATCACCTGGATGAAATGAGCGGAAATGTAGAAGAGGCGCAGTTAAATTATATCATCCGCGATCACGACCATGAAAAATTTGAACAGAAAAAGAAATAATACTTCCTTTTCTATTCAGAATATTACTACTTAAACAATCTTAAGAAATAGCGACCGC
>ERZ780223.1203-NODE-1203-length-26207-cov-24.332785_pt1 | contig 26207 bp, 21 predicted proteins | sample MGYA00511016_ERZ780223 | MGnify/ENA primary metagenome ERZ780223 (study PRJEB29588, sample SAMEA2159032) | human gut metagenome | biome: human gut; feature: human-associated habitat; material: faeces | place: Denmark | collected 2008/2010 ... | reverse complement strand
GGGACAGCCGCCGCCGGGTGCTGGCACGGGTGATGAGCTACGAATACCTGTGGCACACCATCCGGGAGGTGGGCGGTGCCTACGGCACAGGAATGCTCTGCGCCGACGGCATCGAGTTTTTGTACACCTACCGGGACCCCCACCTGCGGGAAAGCTACGAGATCTTTGCAAATGCCCCTGCCGCCCTTGCCGCCCGGGACTACACCGCCCGGGATCTGGATGAATTCATCGTGGGCACCGCCGCCAAGCTGGACACACCCCGCAAGGCACGCGCCGCTGCCCGAGAGCTGGACCGCCGGTACTTCTGCGGCATCACGGACGAGATGCTCGCCGCCGACCGCAAGGCACTGTGCAGCGTGGACGCCGCCCTGCTCAAAGCACAGGCCGCCGCCCTGTCTGACGTGCTGTCCGGCGGCGTGCGGGTGGCCTTTGGAAGTAAGGACGCCGTGGAAGTCGCAAAGGATCTGTTCGACCGGGTAGAAACGCTGTAAGCGCCGGTAATTTGTAAAAAATATTTTATTTGTAGTTCCGAAACACCCGTAGGGTGTTTCGGAACTACTTTTTTCCGCACACATTTTTTCTGCATAAGGTGCCTGCATTCCGTCCAAACTACCAAAAAAAGCCGGATTTTTTGTGAGATAAGTCATACTCATTTAAGAAAATTTGAACAAATTGCGAAATTTGTGTGTTTCTGGTGTGGACAAAAACGTTTTCAGCTGATAGAATGGGAACTGTTCTTTCTCCGCCGTCCGCAACCGGCGGAGTGTTTTATTGGAAGCAGGAGGTTTCTCATGTTAGAAAAGTTCTTTCACCTGAAAGAAAACCACACCGATGTAAAGACCGAGATCATGGCCGGTATCACCACCTTCATGACCATGGCTTACATCCTTGCCGTCAACCCCAACATCCTGTCCGCAGCGGGCATGGATTCCAAGGCTGTGCTGATCGCCACCGCGCTGGCATCCTTTATTGCCACCGCACTGATGGCTGTGCTGGCCAACTACCCCTTTGCCCTGGCTCCCGGCATGGGCCTGAACGCCTACTTTGCCTACACGGTCGTGCTGACCATGGGTTACAGCTGGCAGCTGGCTCTGATGGCCGTCTTTGTTGAGGGCGTCATCTTCATTGCACTGTCCCTGACCAATGTGCGCGAGGGCATCTTCAACGCCATTCCCATGACCCTGAAGAGCGCCGTCAGCGTGGGCATCGGCCTGTTCGTGGCCTTTGTCGGCCTGCAGAACGCCAAGCTGATCGTCAACAGCGATTCCACGCTGGTCACCTACCAGCACTTCAAGGGCGCAACCTTCCACAGCGTGGGCGTGGGCGCCATCCTTGCTCTGCTGGGTGTGGTCATCACCGCCATTCTGCTGGTCAAGAAGGTCAAGGGCGGCATCCTGTACGGCATCCTGATCACTTGGCTGCTGGGCATCGTGTGCGAGCTGACCGGTATCTACGTTCCCGATGTGGATGCCGGTATGTACTCCGTGATCCCCACCGCCTTTGTCAGCTTTGACTTCTCCGCACTGGGCGAGACCTTTGGTCAGGTGTTCAAGACCGACTTCTCCGGTGTCGGCCTGTTGAACTTCTTCGCCGTGATGTTCTCCTTCCTCTTCGTGGACCTGTTCGACACGCTGGGCACCCTGATCGGCGTGGCCTCCAAGGCTGATATGCTGGACGAGGACGGCCGTCTGCCCAACATCAAGGGCGCACTGATGGCGGACTCCATCGGCACCTGCGTGGGCGCTGTGCTGGGTACTTCCACCACCACCACCTTCGTGGAGAGCGCCTCCGGCGTTACCGAAGGCGGCCGCACCGGTCTGACCGCTATGACCACCGGCGTGCTGTTCCTGCTGGCTACCATCTTCAGCCCGCTGTTCCTTACCATCCCCAGCTTTGCTACCGCTCCGGCTCTGATCATCGTGGGCTTCTACATGATGGGCTCTGCCATCAAGATCGACTTCAATGATCCCAGCGAGGGCATCCCCGCCTTCCTGACCATTCTGGCTATGCCCACCGCTTACAGCATCTCCGAGGGTATCGCCATCGGCATCATCTCCTGGACCATCATCAATGTGATCACCGGCAAGGCCAAGGAGAAGAAGATCAGCCCGCTGATGTATGTGCTCACCGTGCTGTTCATCCTCAAGTACGTGTGCCTTTAATTCCCTGAGCGTCTAAAAAAGCCAAGCACCCCCTGCGGTCTGCCCGTACAGGCCGCAGGGGGTGCTTTTTATGCTTTTGCTTTGTAATTACTCCGGGGCTTTCATGCTTTCCACCATGCTGATGCGCCGGACGTGCCGCCGCATGACAAAGCAGACCACCACGGTAAACACCATGGTCAGCGCCACCGCCAGCAGGTAGCTGCGGGGCGCAATGGTGCGGATGAACATGAGCTGATCCATCTCCACGGTCAACACAATGAACTTGTGCAGCGGCACCCCCAGTGCCAGACCCACGCCGGAGCCGATAAGCGCCAGCAGCTCGATCTCGCGGAAGATGTAGCGGTACACTTCCTGATCGTAGAAGCCCAGCACCTTGATGGTCGCCAGCTCCTTTTTGCGCTCTCCAAGGTTGACGCTGATGAGGTTATACAACACCACAGCCGCCAGCGCCGCCGCGCAGATGATGATCAGCACCACCACATAGCCCAGACTGACGATGAGGTTATCGAACAGTTCGGTGGTGTCCTCGGTAAAGCTGATGCCGCTGACATAGTTGCAGTCCAGCAGGTCGGTGCGCAGGGCGTTGTACCCGGCAGCATCGGTGCAGGTGGTCTGCCCGTAGACCGTGTTCCACGGGATATCCTCCGTGCCCAGCAGGCTTTCCAGCTGTGCGCGGGGGAGGTACAGCCGGGTGAACATATAGTTCTCGGTAATGCCGGTCAGGGTCAGCTCCACCCGGGTGCCCTCGGCATTTTCCACCCAGAAGGTATCGCCGGTGTGCAGGCCCAAGTTCTCGGCGGTCTTTTCGGTCAGGATGGCGCTGCCGCTGTCAAAGCTGATGGCCTTGTGCCCCTTGCGGGTGCGGAAGGTAACATACCGGGTCAGGTCGCTGTCCTTTGCCGCAGCCACGATGCTCACGCTTGCGCTCTCGCCTTCGGCATTGTAGATGGTGGTGGATTTGGTATACACCGCGCCCCAGTTCTGCACGGCGCTGTTGCTGTCCAGCTCCTGCGCCAGCCCCTGCTCCATGGTCAGGGCTTTGGGGTCGCTGAGGGTGATGGACATATCGTTGTGGGTCAGCTCGGTAGACTGCTTTGTGACGATGGGCAGCAGGGAATCCTGTATGCCGAAGCCGATAAGCAGCAGCGCGGTACAGCCCGCCACGCCCAGCACGGTCATGAAGAACCGCTTTTTATACCGGAACAGGTTGCGGGCGGTGGTCTTTTGGGAGAAGGACATCCGGGACCACAGCGGGGTGATGCGTTCCATCAGGATGCGCTTGCCCGCCACGGGAGCCCGGGGCAGCAGCAAAGCTGCGGTCTTTTCGGCCAGACTGGAACGGCAGGCGTACCATGTGGCAAAACCGATGACGGCGGCGCTGATGCCCACACTGGCGGCTGCCATGCCCGGGTAGAAGTGCAGGGTGAAGGTGGGCAGGCTGAACACCAGCTGATAGGCGTTCCAGATAATGATGGGGAACACCACAAAGCCCACCACCATGCCGACGATGCTGCCCAGAATGGTGGCCAGCATCGCGTAGAACAGATACTTGCCCGCGATGCTGAAGTTGGAATAGCCCAGCGCCTTTAAGGTGCCCATTTGCAGGCGGTTCTCGTCCACCATACGGGTCATGGTGGTGGTAGCCACCAGCGCCGCCACAAGGAAGAAGAACACCGGGAACACCCGGGCAATGGCGTCCATGCGGTCGGCGTACTGGGCAAAGGTGACGCAGCAGACGGTAGAGGTGCGGTCCAGCACATACCACTCGCCCTTTTTGATCTGGCTCACCTGCTCCTCGGCATCGTTCAGCTGGGCAAGGCCGTCCGCCAGCTTCTGCTCTGCCTCGGCTTTCCGGCTCTCGTACTCGGTGCGGGATTCTTCCAGCTGGGTCTGTCCGGCGTTGTATTCTGCCCAGCCCTCTTCCAGCTGCTTTTGTGCGGCATCGAACTGGGTGTAGGCGCTGGCTGTGCCGGTGGTCAGCTGCAACTGCCCCTGCAAAAGCTGCAATTTCATCTTGCGCAGCGCAGCCTTGGCCTCGGTCACCAGCTGGTCGTTGGAGAGGTTCGGCGAGGAGATCAGCCCCTGCTTGTACATCTGCCGCTTGCCCGCGTCCAGCTGCTGCTGATAGCCCTGCAGCTGGTTATAGATATTGTCGTAAGCGGCCTGCGCCTTGGCCAGCGCATCCCGCAGTTCAATGTAGTCTTCGTCCTCCGGCTCGGCTTCGTCCAGCGCCTTTTCGGCGTTGCGCAGAGCGGCTTCCGCGTAGGTCAGCAGGGGGTCTGCCACCTTTTTCAGGTTGACCAGCAGCTCGATTTGCTGTAACTGTTCCTCAAATTCCAGCACCTGCTCCTCGCTGCTCACCAGCTTGTCGGCACCGCTCTGCATAGTGTCCGGCAGGGCAGTCTTCTGGGCGGCAAGCTCCTTTTCCCCGGCTTCCAGCTGCGCCTTGGCGGCATCCAGCTGCTGCTGTGCGTCCGCAAGCTTTGCCTCGGCCTCGGCAAACTGACGCTCCGCTTCGGCCTTCTGGCTGTCGTACTCGGCGCGCGCTTCGGTCAGCTTGTCGTTGGCGGTGTCCATCAGCTCTTCCCGCCGGGCGGTGCACTGCACGCTCTGGATGGCCTTGAGCTTTTCCGCTACGGCATCCACTGCCGCCTGATATTCATCGGAATAATTATCATACAATCCGGCGTTTTCTGCCTTGATATAGCACACCGTATAATAATCTGCGGTCAAAGTGCCCTCCGGCACAAACAGGATGCAGTCCAGCTGGCCATCGCCCACAGTGCTGCTCTCGGAATCGGAGGAAAAATGCAGCGGGTCCTGCACCGTGCCCACCACCGTGAACACCTGCCCGCTGACCCCCTCGGTCTCTTCCGGCAGGGTCAACTGGGTGCCCAGCTCCACCGGGCTGCCGTGGCCCATCACATGCACCACGCACTCCCCGGCAGCTTCCGGCATCCGGCCGGACAGCAGCACCAAGCGGTTCATGTTCTCCGGCGTATCGGCCTGCGGGTCGGCAGGCAGCTGATACAGCCGCGCCACCGTGGTCTGCTCGTCCCCTGTCCAGTGTCCTTCCACGTCCTGATACTTTACCGCCTGCACGGCATCTACCCCGTCCACAGCGGCAATGGCGTTGATATCGCTCTGACTGAGGCCAAGGGTGGACAGCACCCGCAGGTCGAACACATTCTGCTGCACATAGTACTTCTGGGCAGCGGTGCGCATATCGGGGGCAATGCACATCAGGCCGGTGAGCATCATCACCCCCAGCGCCACGATGCCAAACAGGGACACCACCCGGCTGATGCTGCTTTTCATCTCGCGCAGGATATTTTTGCGGTAACTTTTCTGCACAGTACTCACCACTCGATCTGTTCCACCGGCACCGGGTGCTCGTTGACCTGATTGGACACGATGCGGCCGCTGCGCACCTGAATGATGCGGTCAGCCATACCGGTCAGTGCCGTGTTGTGGGTAATAACAATGACGGTGCGTCCGGTCTTGCGGCAGGTATCCTGCAAAAGGCCCAGCACCTGCTTGCCGGTGCGGTAGTCCAGCGCACCGGTGGGCTCATCGCAGAGCAGCAGCTTTGGGTTTTTGGCCAGTGCGCGGGCAATGGACACCCGCTGCTGCTCACCGCCGGAAAGCTGCGCCGGGAAGTTGTTCAGCCGCTCGCCCAGCCCCACGCTGCGCAAGGTCTCGGCGGGGTCCAGCGGGTCGCGGCAGATCTCACTGGCAAGCTCCACGTTTTCCAGCGCGGTCAGGTTCTGCACCAAGTTGTAGAACTGGAACACAAAGCCCACATCGTACCGGCGGTAGGTGGTCAGCTCCCGGGCGGAAAAGCGGCTCACGTTGCGGCCGTCCAGCCAGACGTTGCCCTCGTCGCAGTTGTCCATGCCGCCCAGAATGTTCAGCAGGGTGGTCTTGCCCGCGCCGGAGGGCCCCACGATGATGCAGAACTCGCCCTTGTCCACATAGAAATTCAGGTGGTCTGCGGCAGCGATCTTCACACTGCCGGTCTGGTAATATTTACAGACATCTTCAAACTCCACAAAATGCTCCATGGCGTTTTTCCTTTCTGTCAGAATGCAAAGTATTTCAACTTAAATATAGCATAAACCCACCGGGATTTGCAAAGCCCCCGGCACGAATTTTCAAAAACTTAACACAAGCCGCCGCAAAACATAAAAAGGGACACCGGAGCGTCCGCAGACGTTCCGGTGTCCCGAGATATAAAGCTTCTGTACCGCCGCGCGGCGGGCATTATCAGCTTATTTTGCAGCGTACCAGTCTGCGCTGGGCTGATGCTTACCGGCGGTCACGGCATTGCCCTGATAGTACAGGGTGCCGTCCGCACCGCGGCTGTAACGGGAGAAGAACTCATTCCAGATGGCAACGCTCTCCTCCTGCAGGTAAACGTGAGGGGTATCCTTGACCACGGTGTACTGCACCAGCGGAGCGTTGCCCCCCATAAAGCTCTTGGTCACAAAAGCGCCATCGTAGGAGGTGCTTTCTGCAACAGCTGCCTCGTTGGTGGCGTTGTGGGCGTTCCAGCCCTGCAGCGCCTTCACCGTCCCGTTATCCTCCACCAGCTCTGCCACACCTGCCGAGTCGTACTCGCCCAGGAAAGCCCATGTCGGCAGCAGAACAGCGGGGTCAAGCTCCGGCAGTGGGGCAAACATATAGCCGACGGGTGCAATGGCGGCAAAGCGGCTTGCGTAGTGGCAGGCGGTAGCCCAAGTCATCAGGCTGCCGTTGGAGTGACCGGTAGCATACACGCGGGTGGTGTCGATGCTGTAATCCCGCTCCATGCGATCCAGCAGACTGTTGATGAACTCCAAATCCACGCTGGGGTCGGTATCCTTACCAGCCAGTGCGGCAAAGGGACCTGCCAGCCACATGGCGGTGGGAATGTTGCCCATCAGGTCTGCGGGACGTACCAGGCCCTGCGCAAACACCACGATAAAGCCGTTCTGCTCTGCCACATCGTACCAGCGGGACTCTTCGGCAATGGCGTACATGGAGGCGGTGTAGCCGTGCATCACCAGCACCAGCGGCACCTTTTTGCTGCCGGTATAGGTGGACGGCACATAGACCATCCAGCGGCGCAGCTCGCCGTTGACCCACTCCTCATGGATATCAAAGCCCCGACGGGTAAAGTCCTCTGCCTTTGCTACGCGACCCGGCAGCTGCAGTGCCATAAAGCGCTTGAACTGACCGGAGAACTTTTCCCAGATGGCTGCCGGGCACTGTGCTTTTTCGGTGACCCACACCTCGGCGGCAGAGCCTGTACGGCTGCTGACATACACGCCGTTCCCCTTTGACACGGCCTGATTGGCGTTCAGGTAGAAATCCAGCGCTGCCTTATTGGCAGTATCCGCCTTGGAGCGGACGAACCAAACGGGAGTATCCACTGTCTTTGCCGCAATGGCTTCCTCCTGCACGCCACGGGTGGAGTCGCCGGGGAAGGGCAGCACATACTCGCCGCCCACTGCCTCCAGAGAAGCTGCCGGGACCTCAACGGCATCCACGGCGCAGATGGAGCTGAAATCGCTTGCCCAGCGAGCGCCGAACAGCAGAGCGGCTGCGCCGCCCTCCTTGTAGCCCACCAGTGCAGTGTGGGACTTGTCCATGGAGAATGCGCCGGACAGCTTAACGCCCTTTTTGCGCATGAGCTGATACAATGCATCCAGCGCTGTTGCGTCATCACGACCGGCAGAGCTCAGGGAAAGGTTCCAGCTGCCGCCGTTTTCAGGACCGAAAAATGCAACGGCGATCTTATTTTTGCACGCCACCGTGCGCCACATACGACCTGTGACCGAGCCGGAGAACGCCCTTGCGGTGGTGTTGTCCGGGGTCAGCACGATAACTGCCGGCGCCCAGGGATCCATGCCGTCGGGCAGGTAATAGGTAGCAGCACCAACATTCTGACCGCCCACCATTACCTGCGCATCATGAAACAGACCCACATTCACGTTCAGGTACGGGTTTTCCGGGTCATAAGCAAAGGTCTTGCCATCGCCCAGACCCATAGCTGCGGTCTTGCGATCTACGGTAGTGTGCAGATCTCCGTTGGTCTGGTCCAGCTCTGTCGCAGCCAGAGCCGAGGGTGCCATAGCGGCTACGGTAGCACCCAGCGCGGTAGCGGCGGAAAGCTTCATAAAATCGCGGCGTTTCATAGTGTTTTCTCCTTTTTGTAAGTGCCTGCGCACTTTGTTATGCCCGGCTTTGAAGGCCGGACTCTCTTGCTTTTTCTCCGATTTTTTCTCACGGCAGGTGCCTTCCTGCTTCAACATTGTACAAAGAATACCATTTATATCACAATTTGTAAATAGTATTTAGTGTTTTTTGTTTCAATTAATATATTAGTATATCATTTTTTGTAAAAAGTGCTGATCAGCGAAAGCCCCCTATACCACTGCTGTTTCTAATGATACACTTCCTTTTCTCTATGAAAATTCAAAAAGCCCCTGCACGCAGGGTGCAGGGGCTTTGGAACAGCGATCTTACTTGCGGTTTGCCAGCAGGTTCTCGATCTTCTTCAGGGGGTCGATGATGCTGGAAACGGACATATCGTGGTTCAGAGCCACCACAAAGTAGGCAGCATACTTGGAAACGTCCACGTCCACATACCAGTCGCGGGTCAGCAGCTCGGGCATACGGTAGGTCAGGTTGGTGCCCACAACGTAGGTCAGGGTGCCGTCTGCCACAGCCTTGTCGAACTTCTCCAGACCGCTGGTGAACAGGGGGAAGGTGGCGTTGGCAATGATGTTAGCAGCGCCGCGCTCCTTCAGGTTGCTGGCAACCTCCAGCATGCTCTCGCCGGAAGCAATGATATCGTCTGCGATAAAGACGGTCTTGCCCTCCACGCTCTCGCCCAGATACTCATGGGCAACGATGGGGTTGCGGCCGTTCACCACGCGGGTGTAATCGCGGCGCTTGTAGAACATACCCAGGTTGCAGCCCAGCACGCTGGAGAAGTACATATTGCGGTTCATAGCGCCCTCGTCCGGGCTGACCACGGTGAACTTCTCCTTGTCGAAGGACAGGGTGGGATCCTTCTTCAGCAGGCTCTTGAGCACCTGATAGGTGGGCATGGCGTTATCAAAGCTCATCAGGGGCACTGCGTTCTGCACGCGGGGGTCGTGTGCGTCAAAGGTGATAATGTTGCGCACGCCCATGGTCTGCAGCTCCTGCAGGGCCACAGCGCAGTCCAGACTCTCGCGAACCACGCGGCGATGCTGACGGCCGCCGTACAGGCTGGGCATGATAACGGACACACGGTGTGCCTTGCCGGCCACTGCCTGGATCAGGCGCTTGAGGTTGGCAAAGTGGTCATCCGGGGAGAGGTGGTTCTCGTAACCGAACAGGTTGTAGGTAACGCTGTAATTGCCCGGATCGATAACGATAAAGATATCGTCGCCGCGCACAGACTCCCTGACCAGGCCCTTTGCGTCACCACTCTGGAAACGGGGGCACTCGCAGGGGATGATAAAGCTATCCTTCTCCACGCCTGCGGACTTTGCCCATTCCACCAGATGCTGGTCGATCAGCTTGGTCAGCTCCTCTGCACCGGGGCAGGCCAGCAGACGCAGGTCTGCCACGCTGGGTTCCTGGAAAAATGCCATCGGATTGATCTCGTTGGACATACTTACAACTCCTTCAATGTTCCTGTTGTCTTGACGATGAAATCAGATGCTGAAAGCGCATATCTGTTCTTATTTTATCACAAAAAACAGATTTCGACACACCTAATTTCTGTCTTGGAGCCATTTTCTGCGGCTTGCACAGCTGTTGTTCAAAAACACGTTGGAGACTGTGAGTTTCACACAAAAAACCTTCCTTTTACCTTCCTCTTCCCTTTCCCCCTGCCTGCTGCCCGGTGGTTCCTGCGCACAAACCCACCAATTTTTTATGCTTAAGCAGGTTTGTTTTAACAAACTTTTAGGGATTGCTTGCATCCCCCGGGAGAATGTGGTATTCTATAACAAACCGAACCGACGTGCGTTTTCAGCCCCGGGCCGGGAATCAAGAAGGCAGGAGGCCGATATCATGCAGATCCACCAATCCGCAGAAGATTATCTTGAAACGATCCTGATGCTCAACCAGAGAATGGGCCGTGTCCGTTCCATCGACGTGGTCAATGAGCTGGGCTATACCAAGGCAAGCGTGAGCATTGCCATGAAGAAGCTGCGGGAGAACGGCTATATCGCGGTGGACGGTGAGGGCAACCTGACCCTGCTGGAACCGGGCCGCGAGATTGCAGAGCGCATTTACAGCCGCCACCGCCTGCTGACCCATTTCTTTGTGCAGCTGGGCGTGGACGAGGAGGTCGCCGCCGAGGATGCCTGCAAGGCAGAGCATATCCTGAGCGAGCAGACGCTGGAAAAGATCCGCGAATATGCCCTGCTCCACGACGCGCAGGACAGTGTAAAATAACCGGAATCATCAAAAAAATGAGACTGCCAAGCCTTGGCAGTCTCATTTTTTTTGTCAGTAGCTGTCCAGCCCAAGGCTGACATCCAGCGCCTGATTCACCCGGCGCTGATCCTCAGGCGTGATCTGCCCGGCCCGCTCGCGCAGGCGGTGCTTATCCAGCGTGCGGATCTGCTCCAGCAGCACCACGCTGTCTTTGGCAAGGCCGGTGTCCGCCGCCCGGATGTTGATGTGGGTGGGCAGGCGGGCTTTGTCCAGCCGGGATGTAATGGCCGCCGCGATCACAGTGGGGCTGTGCCGGTTGCCGATCTCGTTCTGTACGATCAGCACCGGGCGCACACCGCCCTGCTCCGAGCCCACCACCGGCGAAAGATCAGCGTAGAAAACTTCTCCTCTGTGTACCTCCATGGAATCTCCCTCCTGTTTGTCTGGAGGATGTGCCCCGCTATGTGATGCGTCCGGCGCATCCTGTCTGCTCTCAGTATGCGCAGGCGGGGTGCGGCTTATGCAGTGCGGAGGCGATATTCCATTGTATGCACAAGGGGTGGTCAGCTTTCCTCTTCCAGCGTGCAGAAGGCCAGCGCCATGCCGCCCTCGTGGCTTAAAGAGAGCCGGGCCCGCAGCCGGTGCTGCGCCACCCATGCGGCGGTCTGCCCACTGAACCGGTAGGCCGGAGCACCGTTTTCCTGCCGGACGGCCTCGATCTCACATAGAGAAAAGGGTTCCCGCAGGCCGGTGCCCGCCGCCTTGAGAAAGGCCTCCTTGGCGGCAAAATCTGCGGCGGCGCTGGCAAGACGGTGGGCATTCAGCGGCGCAGGGGAGGCATCCAAAAGCCCCAGCGCCGCCTGCTCGGCCGGGCCGTACACCCGGCGTACAAAGGCCGCTGCGTGGGCAGAGGAAAGGCTTTTTTCCAGATGGGAAAGGCTGCACAGGTCGCAGCCGATGCCGTAAAGCATACAAAGGCTCCTTTCGCGGGCAGAATGCCGCCCGGACATCGTTCATCTTGCCGGAACATTGCTGGAAATTTTGTGCAGGATGTGCAAATCCGGCGTAATTATCTTGAAGTTTCGGCGCATTTCGTGTACAATGGGGCTAGTTTCAACCGAAGGGGGTGTATTGCGTGGGAGACGCAACCGCGATTTTCTCCATCCACGATAAAAAGGACTATGAGATCCACGAGATCGTACAACAGGTGTACGATGCTTTGAAGGAAAAAGGCTATAACCCGGTCAATCAGCTGGTGGGCTACATTTTGTCCGAAGACCCTACCTACATTACGACCTATAAGAATGCCCGTGCCATGATCCGCAAGGTGGATCGTGATGACCTGCTGCAGGCTATGCTGCGCAGCTACCTCAACGTGTAATACGGTCCTTTTCAGCCCCGCTGTCTTGCAAGACGGCGGGCTTTTTTGTGTGACCATTTTAATCGTTTTCCACCAGCGGTAGGGTGAAGATCTGGTTCACCACCACCTCGTACTCCCACGGCTCCCGCAGCTTTTTCAGCTGCTTTTCCAGCTTTTCCGCCCCGGCAAAGCAGTGGATGAGGTAGAACCAATGCCCCTTCATCCGGCTGATGGCGCAGCCTGCGCTGCCAAACAGTTCGGTGTAGCCGTGGTACAGGTCGGTCAGGTAGCCCCGCAGCTCCTCCTTGGTGGCGGGTGCACCGCCACGCGCCCTGCGGAAGAGTGCAGGGTCTGCGATGAGCCCGCGCCCTACCATGATGCCGGACAGGGCGGGGAACTCCTCTTCCAGCGCGTGAAGCTGGGCGGCGGTGGTCACATCGCCGTTGTAGCACACCGGCATGGTGCACCGGGGCAGCGCAGTCGCAAAGGCGGCGCGGTCGGCCTGCCCGCGATATTGCTGCCGCATCACCCGGGGATGGATGGTCAGCTCCGAGATGGGGTAGCGGTTATAAATTTCCAGAATGGCGGCAAACTCTTCCGGCTTTTCCACACCCAGCCGGGTCTTGACCGAAACAGGCCCTTCAGCGTGGGAGAACACCCCGTCCAGAAAGGCGTCCACCTTGGCAAGGTCCCGCAGCATCCCGGAGCCCTTGCCCTTGGCGGTCACCGTCCCGGCGGGGCAGCCCAGATTCAGGTTCACCTCGGTATAGCCCAGCGCCCGCAGCTGCCCGATCATCCATGCAGCCAGTTCGCCGTCCTTCGCCAGCAATTGCGGGATGACCGGTGCACCCGGGTTTGCCGCCGGGGCAAGCTCTGCCATCTTCTTTTTAATGAGCACCCGGTTCTCCGGCGGGGAGATAAACGGCGCATAATAGCGGTCGGCAGCGCCTTGTGCGCCGAACCATTTTTGATGGGTCTGCCGCCAGACCCGGTCTGTGAACCCCTCCATGGGGGCAGCATAATAAAGCATGGGCGTTTCTCCAAACGATTTTTGTTACCGGTATTGTAGCATAAAATTGCGTGAGGGGAAAGGGGAGGGGACGGGGGATGTTCTCTTTTGACACCAAAAGAGAACCAGAAAAGTGCCAGCGATTTCGACGCGCTGGAGCCACGAAAAAGGGGCTGCTCGCCCCTTTTAACCCCAAAGGGGTGGGCTGCACCGGAAAAAACTGAAGATTCACGCCTGTTCGGCGTGAAGATCTTTTAACCGTTTTTTCCGGCTCCGCCGATTTGAAGCCCCTCAGTCGCTGCGCGACAGCTCCCCCAAGGGGGAGCGGGCACGCCGGCAGCGCCGCGCCTTCGCAGAAAGCGGCGCAGCAAATGCCGCTCCCGGCCACGACCCCTCCTGTGAAAAAGTAGTTTCGAAACGCCCGCAGGCGTTTCGAAACTACAAATAAAATAATTATTCCGCTGACTATGCGCAGAGCAAAGCGGAGCGCATTCAAATCGTCCAGCTTCCAAACAAAAACTCCCGCCCTGCGGGGTGCAGAGCGGGAGAGGAGAGTTTTTGGAATTATTCCGCAAACAGCGGGGTGGACAGGTAGCGGTCGCCGGTATCGGGCAGCAGAACAACGATGTTCTTGCCGGCGTTCTCCGGGCGTTTTGCCAACTGGATGGCAGCCCAGACGGCAGCACCGGAGGAAATACCCACCAGCACGCCTTCCTTGTGACCGATCAGACGGCCGGTGGCAAAGGCGTCGTCGTTCTCCACGGCGATGATCTCGTCATAGACGGTGGTGTCCAGCACGTCCGGCACAAAGCCTGCGCCGATGCCCTGGATCTTATGTGCACCGGCAGTGCCCTTGCTCAGCACGGGGGAGGAGGCGGGCTCAACAGCCACCACCTTGACATCGGGATTCTTGCTCTTGAGGTACTTGCCTACGCCGGTCACGGTGCCGCCGGTGCCAACGCCTGCCACAAAGATATCGACCTTACCATCGGTATCCTCCCAGATCTCGGGGCCGGTGGTCTCGATGTGTGCCTGCGGGTTGGCGGGGTTCACGAACTGGCCGGGGATAAAGGAATTGGGGATCTCCTTTGCCAGCTCGTCGGCTTTGGCAATGGCACCCTTCATGCCCTTGGCACCCTCGCTCAGCACCAGCTCTGCACCGTAGGCCTTCATCAGCTGACGGCGCTCCACGCTCATGGTTTCGGGCATCACGATGATGATGCGGTAGCCCTTGGCAGCTGCCACGGCAGCCAGACCGATGCCGGTGTTGCCGGAGGTGGGCTCGATGATGACGGAGCCTTCCTTCAGCAGGCCCTTGGCCTCGGCGTCATCGATCATCTTTTTGGCAATGCGATCCTTCACAGAACCGGCGGGGTTGAAGTACTCCAGCTTGGCGATAACGTGGGCGGACAGCTGCTCTTCCTTTTCAATATGGCTGAGCTCCAGCAGCGGGGTGTGACCGATCAACTGATCTGCGGCGGTATAGATCTTGCTCATAATACTTGTCCCTCTTTCTGATATCGTTACGGGGTGTGTAGCCCTGTCTTGTGCCGGTGTGTCCGGCTGTGATTCCCTCTAAACCTTTAAACCAACATTGTTTGTGGGTTTGATGGCATTATAGCCCTGTTTTCCCTGCTTGTCAAGGGGTTTTTGAAAAAAGTGGGATTGAAAAGTGACTTACCCTGTTGTATAATGGGTTATAATAAAATTTAACCGGAAGGAAGTACGGATCATGATCGTTTCGACCAAAGGACGCTATGCGCTGCGGGTGATGATCGACCTCGCGGAGCATCAGTCTGAAAAATATGTTCCCTTAAAGGAAGTAGCCACCCGGCAGGAGATCTCGGAAAAGTATCTGGAGAACATCCTCAAGGTACTGGTGCAGAACGGCTTTCTGGAGGGGCTGCGCGGCAAGGGCGGCGGCTACCGGCTGACCCGCAGCCCGGATCAGTACACGGTAAGCGAGATCCTGATGCTCACCGAGGGCAGCCTTGCCCCGGTAAGCTGCCTGACCCCCGGGGCTTCTGCCTGCGCCCGGATGGCCAACTGCCGCACCTACGAGATGTGGAAGGGGCTCAACGATTTGATCTCGGACTACTTCGGCAAGATCACGCTGGCAGACCTTGCCCTGCCGGATCAGGCCGGCAACGATTATGTGATTTGACCCTTGCGCACCGGCCTTGGCCCGGTGCGCTTTTTTGTACAGTTCTGCGCAAAAGGTGCAGAACTTCTTGGCAAGATTCACGGTTGATGGAGCGGGCAGTCCGCGGTATACTTTTACTTTGTGTGAGACAGAAAATTCCGGGCAAAAAGCCCGTTGTCTGTTCGTTATAAGACCATAAGACCAGAAAGGGGAGTTCTGACACGAAGTATATTTTTCAGTTCGGGCGCATTCTCGCGTTTTGTTTTCTGGGCGAGGTGCTGCACGCGGTACTGCCGCTGCCGGTGCCTGCCAGTGTGTACGGTCTGGTGCTGCTGCTGGCAGCCCTGACCACCGGGTTTGTAAAGCTGGAGCAGGTCAAGGAGACCGGCACCTACCTGACCGGTATTTTTCCGCTGCTGTTCGTGCCCGCCGCTGCGGGCATTATGGAACTGTGGGCAGAGATGGGACAGCTGCTGCTGCCCATCCTGATCGCCATTCTGCCGGTGACGGTGCTGGTGATGGCGGCCGCAGGCCGCACCACGCAGGCGCTGACCGCCCGCAATAAAAAAGAGGAGGCCGACCATGACTGAGCTGCTGAACGATTTTCTGACCGGCTCGGTGGCGTGGGGCGTGCTGCTTACGCTGGCAGCCTTTGGGCTGGGTGTGCTCATCAATAAGGTGACCGGCAAGGCCATCTTTAACCCGCTGCTGCTGGGCAGTATTTTCGTCATCGTTTTTCTGTCGGTGTGCAATATCCCCTATGGGGACTACAAAACCAGCGCCGCGCCGGTAAGCTATCTGCTGCTGCCCGCTACGGTGGCGCTGGCCATCCCGCTGTATGAAAAGCTGGATCTGCTCAAGGAGAACGCGCCCGCCATCATCGCGGGCATCTCGGTGGGCACGCTGGTCAGTCTGGGCAGCGCCTTTGCACTGGCGCTGGCAATGGACCTGACCCAGGAGCAGTACGCTACTCTGCTGCCGAAGTCGGTGACCACCGCCATCAGCATGGACGTGGCCGCAGAGCTGGGCGGCATTGCCGCCCTGACTGGTGCCATCGTCATCGTCACCGGCATCGTGGGCGCACTGCTGGCCGAGACCGTGTGCAAGCTGTTCCACATCACCGACCCCATCGCCAAGGGCGTGGGCATCGGCACGGCAGCCCATGCCGTGGGCACCAGCAAGGCGCTGCAGATGGGTGATGTGGAAGGTGCCATGAGCGGCCTTTCCATTGCCGTAGCCGGTGTGCTGACCGCCGTGCTCTGCCCGGTGTTCGTGGGCTTTGTCCACTGAGCCGAGTGCAAATCTAAAGATACAGAAACACCCCCGGCGGCCATTGCGGCTGCCGGGGGTGTTTCTCTGTGGGTGGAAAACAAAAAGAGGTGAAAAGAAGAATGGTTGGTAGAGATCAGTTTTACGCAGCCTTTGCCGGGGCAAAGACCACGGCCTTCTTCTGCCGCGCCTGCATGGAGCGGACGATGCAGCTGAGGGATGATGTTGCGGTGGGCCTGCGGCAGAATGATGTACAGCAGTACCTCTGCAGTCAGCTAGCAGCGGCGGGGGACATATCACTTTTTGAAAAAGGAGAACAGCCCCTTCTTTTCATACGGTGCGCTGTGGATGGTGCCCACATGGTACCCGGTGGCTTCGATGGCGGCGCGGAGCGCGTTTTCGTCCAGCGGCTCCTTGGAAAGGATCACGGTCTTGCCCTTGGCGTGGGAGGACGAGACCTTCTCCACAGGAAACGCACTGCGCACGGCGTCATTGATATGGGCTTCGCACATGGAACACGCCATGCCGCCTACTTCTACGGTCGTCTGGATCATTTTTATACCTTCCTTCAGGAATATCTTATAAAATAATAGTTAGAATTGACTAACTTTTCGCTCCGGGAAAAGCCGCTGCCCACATCATACGCCATACAGCCGCAACTGTCAAGCGCTTTGCTTATTTTTTCCGGTAGTCCCGGGGGGTCATGCCGAAATGCGCCTTGAACGCCCGGTTAAAATAGGAAAGGTTTTCAAACCCGCACCGGGAGGCGATGGTCAGCACGGTTTCATCGGTGGTTTGCAGCGCCTCGGCGGCGGTGTTCAGCCGATACTCGTTCAGAAAGGCAATAAAGCTCTGCCCGGTCATCTGCCGGAACCAGCGCATAAAATGGCTGGCGCTGAAGGAGCAGACCCCGGCGGCATCGGCTACCCGGAGCGGCTCGGCATAATGGGCGGAGAGCCATTGCAGCACGGTTTTCAGCCGCTGGGTGTCGGCGGTTTCGGTGGAGAGACACTGTCTGCCCTGCGCAATGAGCAGGGCAAGAAAGCGCAGCAGCGCTCCTTTTACCAGCAGCTCGTAGCCGGGGCGCTTGGCGCGGTTGGCATCCTCCAGCTCCCGCAGGCAGGCGGCGGCTTGCAGATAGCACAAATCGTTCGGGGTCAGACGCACCGGCAGCGAAAGCCGCCCGCTTTGCAGCGGTAGCAGATATTTCTCGGCGCAAAGGTCCTCCGCACCGCCCAGCAGCTCTGGCTCAAAGATGATATTTTCGTATTCCATGCGCTGTCCCTCTGCCTGCCGCAGCGCGTGGAGCGTGCCCGGGGCAAAAATAAAGATATCCCCCCGGTAGGCCAGGTAGGTCACCACGCCCACCTGTACCAGCCCCATGCCCTGTTTGACAAAGACCAGCTCCATGCTCTCGTGCCAGTGCAGTGCCACCTGCTGGAAATCCCCCGGAATGGTGCAGGGGTACAGGTTGAACGGAAAGCGCACGGCCCCGTGCTGTTTTGTCTCCTGCAAAGAAGCCTGATTTTGCATCGTCTCACCTCCGATGATAGGATTGTACCATAGTTTGCACTTTTTAGGCAAGATTTTGATCGTTCTATGTGGTATATCTTGAGGTACAGATGTCAAACCTGTTTTCCGTAAGGTGTATCTGAAAACAAAGAAATAGACTGAATTTTCTACTTTTCAGATACACCCTAGCAAAGGAGGATGCTTTTATGAGCTTTACCGAAACGTTACAGAGTATCACCGGCAAGCTGCTGGCGGACTGCACCGATCAGGAGCTGTATCTGGCACTGCTGGAACTGGTGCGGCAGAAGAGTGCCGACCGCGTGCAGCCGGTCACTGGGCGTAAGCTGTACTATATCAGCGCCGAATTCCTTATTGGCAAGCTGCTGTCCAACAACCTCATCAATCTGGGGCTGTACGATGAAGCCCGGTCTGCGCTGGCTGCTGCCGGAAAGCGCCTTTCCGATATTGAAGAGGTAGAGCCGGAGCCCTCTCTGGGCAACGGCGGCTTGGGGCGCCTGGCTGCCTGCTTCCTTGACTCTCTGGCAACGCTGAACCTGCCCGGCGACGGCGTAGGTCTGCGGTACCATTTTGGTCTGTTCCGTCAGTCCTTTGAGGACGGCGTGCAGAACGAAAAGCCCGACCCGTGGCTGACTGCCCACAGCTGGGCGGAAAAGACCGACACCACCTACCCGGTGGAGCTGGCGGGCAAGGAGTACACCGCCCGGCTGTACAAGCTGGCCGTTACCGGCTACGAGGGACGCACCAACACCCTGAACCTGTTCGATCTGGACACCATCGACGAGAGCATCGTCCATGACGGCATTGCCTTCGACAAGACCGCTATCGACAAGAACCTGACCCTCTTCCTCTACCCGGACGATTCCGACGAGGCGGGCCGCCGTCTGCGGGTGTACCAGCAGTACCTGATGGTTTCTGCCGGTGCACAGCTCATTCTGGCCGAGTGCGCCGCCCGGGGCTGCAACTTCCATGATCTGGCGGACTACGCCGCTATCCAGATCAACGACACCCACCCCAGCATGGTCATCCCGGAGCTGATCCGTCTGCTGGGCGCGCGCGGCATCGAGTTTGAGGAGGCCGTGGAGATCGTCACCAAGACCTGTGCCTATACCAACCACACCATTCTGGCCGAGGCGCTGGAAAAGTGGCCCCGCTCCTATCTGGATGCCGTAGTGCCGCAGCTGATGCCCATCATTGAAAAGCTGGATGCGCTGGCACGCACCCGCACCGAGGACGAGAGCCTTGCCATTATCGACAAGGACGACCGGGTGCATATGGCACACATGGACATCCACTTCACCCACTCCACCAACGGCGTGGCGGCGCTGCATACCGAGATTTTGAAAAACTCCGAGCTGCACGGCTTCTACGAGCTGTATCCGGAAAAGTTCAACAACAAGACCAACGGCATCACCTTCCGCCGCTGGCTGCTGGAGTGCGACCCGCGCCTGACTGCCACGCTGGAAAAGCACATCGGCTCCGGTTTCCGCAAGGACGCCGCCGAGCTGGAAAAACTGCTGGCCTTTGCCGATGACGAGACGGTGCTCAGCGAGCTGACCGCCGTGAAAAAGGCCAACAAGGAGGCACTGGCAGACTGGCTGCTGCACACCCAGAAGGTGACTGTGAACACCGATGCAGTGTTCGATATCCAGTCCAAGCGCCTGCACGAGTACAAGCGCCAGCAGCTCAACCTGTTGTACCTCATCCACCAGTACTACGAGATCAAGGCAGGGCACCTGCCCGCTGCTCCGCTGGTGAGCATCTTCGGCGCGAAAGCCGCTCCCGCCTACACCATTGCCAAAGACATCATCCATGCGCTGCTGGCCCTCTCCAAGGTCATTGCCGCAGACCCGGAGGTGTCCAAGTGGCTGCAGGTGGTGTTCGTGGAAAACTACAACGTCACCGCCGCCGAAAAGCTGATCCCGGCCTGCGACCTGTCCGAGCAGATCAGCCTTGCCTCCAAGGAGGCCTCCGGCACCGGCAACATGAAGTTTATGCTGAACGGTGCGCTGACGCTGGGCACCATGGATGGAGCCAACGTGGAGATCAGCCAGCAGGTGGGCGAGGAGAACATCTATATCTTCGGCCAGACCTCCGATCAGGTCATCCACCGCTACGCCGTGGGCGATTACGACCCCGCCCAGTGGGTGGAGGGCGATGCCAACATCCGCCGCGCCATCAGCTTCCTCACCGGGCCGGAGATGCTGGCCGCCGGTCATGCCGAAAACCTGACCCGCCTGCACGACGAGCTGATCCATAAGGACTGGTTCCAGACCCTGCCGGACTTCAATGCCTACGTTGTGCGCAAGGGACAGGCGCTCAGTGATTACGCCTGCGACCCCACGGGCTGGCGGCGTAAGTGCCTTGTGAACATTGCCAAGGCTGGCATGTTCTCCTCTGACCGCACCATTGCCGAGTACGACCGCGATATCTGGCATCTGGGCAAATAATCTTTTTTGAACCTGCGTTTCTCCTTTATTTTCTCATAGGCTGCTGCACAAAGCTGTGCGGCAGCTTTTTGTTTCCGTGCCAACAAGAAACGCCGCTGCACGGCTGTGCAGCGGCGTTTGATTCAGTTGATGAAAACCGGAACAGAAGCGGGATCAGTCCTCGCTCTCCTCTTCTTCCTCGTCATCCTCATCCGTATCGCGCGGCTTATAGAAGATGCCGCTCAGGAAGATGCTGACGAAATACAGCAGCACCATGGGGAAAGCCACCATGCACTGGGACACGATGTCCGGCGGGGTGACCACAGCGGCGATGAAGAAGATGACCACGATGGCCACGCCGCGCACCTGCTTGAGGATCTGCGGGTTGATGATGCCCATCTTGGAAAGGATGATGGTGATCAGCGGCATCTCGAACACACAGCCAAAGATGATGAACATGGTCAGGCAGAGGTTGACGTAGCTCTCGATACTGGTGGTGGTCTGGATGTACTCTGCACCCTCGATGCCAGTGCTGAGGAACCGCAGCATGAACGGCATCATGAGCTTATAGGCGAACAGCACGCCCACGCAGAACAGGATCAGACCCAGCAGCATGACCAGCTTGAAAAAGGTGCTCTCGCTCTTTTTCAGACCCGGCTTTGCAAAGGCGTAGATGTTGTAAAAGGCCACAGGCACCGTTACCACCACACCGGCCAGAATGGACACCCGGAAATACTGCATCAGTTTTTCCTGCGGGGCAATGGACACGAACTGGTAATAGTCGCGGCCCATGGCGGTAAGCAGATCGATCAGACGGTCTGCATACGCCAGCGAGACCACTACGCCCACCACAAACACCACCGCGCAGATGATGAGCCGGTTCCGCAGTTCTTTCAGATGGCCGGTCAGCGTCATGCTGCCGTCCTCTGCCATGACTTCGGCTTTCTTTTTGCGCTTTTTGTTTGTAGCCACAATTACTCCTCGTCTTCGTCCTTCTTATCAGCCTTCTTTACAGTCTCCTCGGACTGCTCGGCGTCCTCGTCCTCCATGCCCTTCTTGAAGCCGTTGATGGTCTTACCGAACATCTTGCCCAGCTTCGGCAGGTTCTTGGGTCCAAAGATCAGCAGAACGACAACCAGAATGATCAGCAGTTCATTAGTACCAATACGCATAATAAATATCTCCTTTTTCTTGCCGCGCCGCGTGGCGGGCGTATTACAGAATGTATCTGGCAACCGCGGGCGCGGGTGCATCCATAAATAAGTAGGGGCGCTTACACCTTTGCTTCCTCAGCGGGTGCAGCTTCGGCAGCCGCTTCGGCTGCAGCGGGGGCTTCCTGCACAGGCTCAGCCACCGGCTCAGCGGCGGGCTGCTCGGGCAGTTCCTCCACAGCATCCTCGGTCAGGTCGGTGACCTCCTCGGTCTCAGCCAGCTTCTTGGCAGCTTCCTCCTTGCTGGTCTTGCCAATGCCGGTAAAGCTCTTGGTCACGTCCCGCATGCTGCTGTCGATATCCTTCTTGATATCGGTCAGGGGGGCAACAGCTTCTTTCAGGGGTGCCTGAATCTCGTTCAGCGGTTCCACCACGTTTTTCTGGATCTCCTCAGAAGCAGCGCCGGTGTATTTTTTCAGCTCGCGGAGCATCTTTCCGATCTTCTTTGCGTAGACAGGCAGCTGGTCCGGGCCGATGAACACAAACGCCACGATGACGATGACGATAAGTTCCCAAAAACCAATTTTCATAAGTAACGTTTCCTTTCCTGTACCAAGGGCATTTCCAAGACCGCCGCACACCACAGCAGTCTGCGCGTTTTTGCCCTTTTTGGCGGGGGTTCGGCGCACTGCGCGCCTTTGTTGCCCTATGTATACCGAAAAGTGGTGTACTGAATGTTAATATATTATTAACATTTTATGAACGAGCAACCATTCGGTGCGTTTTAATCAACAAAATGCATTTTGACTGCTTGTTATTACAGATTGGATAGGATACAACAGCATCCTCAGGTCTGCACGCCCTCGAACTGGCTGTTGTAGAGCTTGGCATAGAAGCCGCCCTGTGCCAGCAGCTGGTCGTGGTTACCCTGCTCCACGATGTGGCCGTCCTTCATCACAAGGATGACGTCTGCCTCCCGGATGGTGGAAAGGCGGTGTGCCACGATAAAGCTGGTGCGCCCCTGCATCATGCGGGCAAAGGCCTTCTGGATGCGCACCTCGGTGCGGGTATCAATGGAGGATGTGGCCTCGTCTAGGATCAACATGGGCGGCAAGCAGAGCATCACGCGGGCGATGCAGAGCAGCTGCTTTTGTCCCTGACTGATGTTGCCGCCGTCCTCTGCAATGACGGTATCATAACCCTTGGGCAGGCGGCGGATAAAGCTGTGGGCGTGGGCAGCCTTGGCGGCGGCGATCACCTCGTCCATGGTGGCGTCCGGCTTGCCGTAGGCAATGTTCTCCCGCACCGTACCGGCACGCAGCCAGGTGTCCTGCAGCACCATGCCGTAGCTGCCGCGCAGGGAGGCGCGGGTCACATCCCGGATATCGGTGCCGGACACCTTGATGCTGCCGCTGTTTACATCATAGAACCGCATAAGCAGGTTGATGAGGGTGGTCTTGCCGCAGCCGGTGGGGCCTACGATGGCGATGCGCTGGCCGGGCTGCACGTCCAGCGAAAGCCCCTCGATGAGCGGTCGGTCGGGCAGATAGCGGAAGGACACATCCTGTAACTGTACATGGCCATCCGGCTGCAATGCGGCGGCGTTTTCGGCCTCCGGCACCTGATCTTCGGCGTCCAGCAGTTCAAACACCCGGGCGGCGCAGGCCAGTGCGTTCTGCAGCTCGGTGACCACGCCGGAGATTTCGTTGAAGGGTTTGGTGTACTGGTTGGCGTAGCTCAGAAAAACGCTCAGCTGGCCGATGGTGATGCCGCCGCGCACGGCGTACAGCGCACCCACAAGACCCACGCCTGCGTACACGATGTTGTTCACAAAGCGGGTGGCGGGGTTGGTCAGGCTGGAGAAGAAGATGGCCTTCAGGCTCACGTCCTGCAATTGTCCGTTCACCTCGTCAAAGGCGGCAAGGCTTTCGGCTTCGTGGCCAAAGGCCTGCACCACCTTCTGACCTTCGATCATCTCGTTGACCAGCGCGGTCTGCTTGCCGCGGACAGTGCTCTGGCTCTGGAAGTAGCCGTAGCTGCGCTTTGCCAGAAAGCCCGCCACCACAAGGCTCAGCGGGGTGATGCACACCACCACCAGCGTGATGGGCACGTTCTCCCGCAGCATGAACAGCAGGGTGCCCAAAATGGTCAGGATGCCGGAGAACAGCTGGGTAAAGCCCATCAGCAGGCCGTCCGCAAAGGTGTCCACATCCGCCACCATGCGGCTGACGATATCGCCGGAGGGGTGGCTGTCCAGATAGGACAGCGGCAGGGTCTGGATCTTGCGCAGCGCCTCGTTGCGCAGATCACGGCTGACCGAGAAGGTGATGCGGTTGTTGCACACGCTCAAAAGCCACTGCGCAAGGGCGGCTACGGCTGCCACCACCAGAATGCTCACTGCAATGCGCAGCACCCCGGCAAGGTCCACATTGCCCTTGCCCAGCATCTTATCAATGGCATCACCGCACAGGATTGGGATATACAGCTGGGCGGCTACGCTGACCGCCGCCACCAGCAGGCTGCACACCACAAAGGCGCTGTACGGACGGATCTTGTGCAGCACCCGGTTCAGGGTGGCCTTGCGCTGCTGCGGGGTCAGCTTGTTTTTTGCTTTTGCACTCATGCTTCTGCCTCCCCTTTCTTGAACTGGCTCTCGTAGATCTCCTCGTACACCGGGCAGCTGCTGCGCAGGGCGCTATGGGTGCCGATGCCCACCAGATGGCCGTCATCCAGCACCAGAATCTGGTCGGCGTGCTGCAAGCTGGCGGCACGCTGGCTGACGATGAACACGGTCCGAGCCCCGGGCAGCGCCGCCAGCGCCTTACGCAGGGCGGCGTCGGTGGCGTAGTCCAGCGCACTGGCGCTGTCGTCAAGGATCAAAATGTCCGGCTTGCCCACCAGCGCACGGGCGATGGTCAGGCGCTGCTTCTGTCCGCCGGAAAGGTTGCGTCCGCCCTGCTCCACCGGCTCGTCCAGCCCAAGGGGCTTTGCACGCACAAAGTCTGCGGCCTGTGCCGTTTCCAGTGCTGCCCACAGGTCGGCATCGGTGGCGTCCTTGTTGCCCCACAAAAGGTTGGAGCGGATGGTGCCGCCGAAGAGCTGCGCCTTCTGCATGACCACCGCCACCCTGCCGCGCAAAGCGTCCCGGGGGTAGCTGGCCACCGGGCGGCCAAAGATCTCCACGCTGCCCTCGGTGGCATCGTAAAAGCGCGGGATCAGGTTTACAAGGCTGGATTTTCCGCTGCCGGTGCCGCCGATGACGCCGATGGTCTGGCCCTTTTTGGCAGTAAAGCTGATGTCGGTCAGGCTGGGTGCGCCTGCGCCGGCGTAGGTCAGCCCTACATGGTCAAAGCGCACGGCATCGCCGGTCTTGTCTGCGGGCACTTCGCCCAGCAATTCGGCGGGGAAGGTCATGCCAGGTTTGGTATCCAGCACCGCCTGCACGCGGCCTGCGCAGGCCAGCGCCTTGCTGATCTGCACGATGAGGTTGGCAAGCTTGACCAGCTCCACAAGGATCTGGTTCATGTAGTTCACCAGCGCGATGACATCGCCGGACGCCATGCCGCCCACATTGATCTCAATGCTGCCCACATACAGCAGCGCCACGATGGCAAGGTTGATGAGCACATAGGTCAGCGGGTTCATCAGCGCCGAGAGGTGGCCGACGTGCAGCTGCATCCCGGTCAGCAGGGCATTGGCATCCTCAAAGCGGTCGATCTCGCTCTGCTCCTTATCAAAGGCGCGCACCACGCGCACGCCGGTCAGGTTCTCGCGGGTCAGGCCCAGCACCCGATCCAGCCGGGTCTGCACGGTCTTATACAGCGGTCGGGTGACCACCATCACGCCGAACACCACCACGCTGAGCAGCGGGATGGTGACTACAAAGATCATTGCCGCCCGGGCGTTGACCGTAAAGGCCATGACCATGGCACCCAGCACCACAAAGGGGCTGCGCAGGAACAAACGCAAAAACAGGTTGAGCCCGCTCTGCACCTGATTGACATCGCTGGTCATGCGGGTGATAAGGGTGCTGGTGCCCAGTGTATCCATCTCTGAAAAGCTCAGGCTCTGGATATGGGCAAACAGGGCGTGCCGCAGCGCGGTGGAGTAGCCCACCGCCGCCTTGGCAGAAAAATACTGCGCGGTCAGGCTGCAGGTAAGGCCGACAAAAGCCAGCAGCAGCAAAAGGCCGCACCGCACCAGAATATAATGCAGGTCGTGCGCTGCAATGCCCACATTGACGATATCCGCCATGACCAGCGGCACGAACAGGTCAAAGGTGGCTTCCAGCATCTTAAAGAGCGGTGCAAGCACGCTTTCGCGCTTGTAGCCCTTCAGGTAGCCAAGCATCCGGTTCAAAAAAATTCCTCCTTTGTGGGTCAAAATACACCTTATTATAACGCGATGTATATTGAAAATCCAGTGCCGCAGCTGCGTTTTGCATTGTACAAGCTGCCAAATCCTGTTATACTAGAACTGATATTGATAGGGAAGTATGGTGAACACAATGGCAAGACGAACAGACGGCGGGGTACGCTTCCGCCCGGTGGGCAGCCAACGCAGCCGCACCGCACCGGTGTACAGCCCGCGCGGCACCGGCTGCCCGGCCATCGAGCAGGCAGTGCAGGGGCTGTACAAGGGACAGAACGAGGAAAGCTTCTGGTCCCTGATGAGTGCTTTGAATTACGCGCTGGAACTGGAGACCCATGTGCTGGTGCCGCTGCAGACGGCGC
>ERZ780223.1186-NODE-1186-length-26420-cov-7.506543_pt1 | contig 26420 bp, 26 predicted proteins | sample MGYA00511016_ERZ780223 | MGnify/ENA primary metagenome ERZ780223 (study PRJEB29588, sample SAMEA2159032) | human gut metagenome | biome: human gut; feature: human-associated habitat; material: faeces | place: Denmark | collected 2008/2010 ... | reverse complement strand
TTTATATCAAAAATTATTAGATTCAAAAACACTGAGTAGGAACAGTAAATTACGTTTCGCAAACTCAACTAATTTTCCAGTCAGTTTGGAATAACACAATAATTATTGACAAATATCAAATTACTCTTATGCTACTATTTCAAAACTTCTATTACATCATAATCAGCCAGATAAGGAAGGTGTTCTTCTGTTATAAGTTCTCCCGGAAGTAATATTGAAATCCCTGGAGGACATTCTGCAACAACTTCTCCTGACAATCTGCCTACAGCCTGTTCCTTTGGAATAATTTCTTTTTCTGAAAAATATGCTTCACGCAAACTCTTTTTAATAATAGGCGTTAACATTGGCATATGTTTTTTATTTTCAAGATAATAAATATCTTTATAGTCATGAGTATCAATTTTCTTTAAACATTCAACAAGATACTCAAAATCAGAACGTTTATTACCAATATTACTCAAAATCAATATTCCTGCATCTGAAGCACTTTCAACTTCGATACCAAAGTCGATTTCAAGTATAGATTCCAATCTTTTACCGGACAATCCGTCAGCTTTTATGAAAACTTTAGTAACATCTGTTTTATATCCAAAATCAGATTTTAACTGATGAATTGTTTCCATCTTATCAATTTCTGAACGCAGATATTTTGCATTTGAAATCGCTTTAGATAACTGTTTTTGACCTCTTTTGCTCTGTAAATTGGCTCTTGCTGCATCTAAACTACCCAAAAGCATTAAAGACGGACTTGTTGTATGTAAAAGCATCAAAGCCCTTTCAACATCTTCTGCATTAATTTGTGAATGCTCGCTGATATGCAACATAGAAGACTGGCTCATACTGCCGCCTGTTTTATGAAGCGAATGAACAACAATATCTGCACCTAATTTCAGTGAAGTTTCAGGTAATTTTTCATTAAAATTCCACAAACAACCATGTGCTTCATCAACAATTAAAGGTACATTATATTTTTTACAAACCGCAGCAATAGATTTTATATCAGAAACAACACCCTCATATGTAGGATTTGTAAGCCAAACTAGAGAGACATCATCATTCTCTGATAATAATTTTTCAACCGAATTGGCATCTATATTACCCCAAATACCCCAGTCACTGAACTTTTCAGGTATAACCCAGAGCGGATCTGCACCTGAAATAATAAGACCAGTTAAAACTGAGCGATGACAATTTCTATTAACAATAACTTTTTGACCTTTTTTAGTCAATCCCATTGCAATAGCAAGATTTCCAACCGTTGAACCATTCAACAAAAAGAAAGTTTTTTTAGCTCCAAAAGCCTCGGCTGCCAACAATTCAGCTTCTTTAATCGGACCTGTTGCAGGAGTTAAAGTTCCAAGATTATCAAACTCATCGGTCGTATCAACCATTAACGCTTTTCGACCAATAAGATTTCTAAATGACGGTAAAGTCCCAAGTCCTTTTGTATGACCCGGGATATGAAATTGATATGTTGGATTGTTATAAGCTGTTTTTAACGCTTCTACAATCGGGGCTTTTACTATTGTTTGCTTATTATTTTTAACTTTATTCGGCATAACAAAAATATACAATAAAAAAATTATGAAATCTACAAATTTTGTGTTATAATTGTAACATATGAAAACATTTTTAAAACTGATAGTGCTTTCAGCTTTAATAATATCGATTACCCCGACAACTGTAAAAGCACAATACACGGAAGATATAGCTGAAGACCTGCTGGCAACACCTCAGGAAAATGAAATAGTTCTCAAAACAGAGGACGATACAATATTTGATGAAAAAATCCCAAATAGTAAAACCAATAAAGAGAAAAAAGAAAAAGAAAATTCAAACAAAAATAATCCTCAAAATACAGAATATGATGATGACGATTCTATAATGGATAACACAGAAGTAGATTTTGAAATCTTCAGAATGTTTGATAAAGATAATGACAACAAAGTAGATGAAGATACTCTACCCGGGAAAATTATACATAGCAAAATAACAAGAACAGATGTGCAATCATTCTTACTAAAAGATGATTTATCTTTCGAATATAAAAAAGGCCCGCTAAAAAAAATTCAAGTATACGGAGGATATAGAGGGTCTATCAATGCTTTATTTACACCATCATACTCCACTGAATACGATAACCTGACTACAGAAGTCGGAGTATATGGTTCTTTTAGAAATCCTAACTATAAATTTAAAGTAAATGTTAACCCTGTATACAAACATGGAAACAATTTTATTGACGGATTTATGGGAGACGCATACATCGTAAACTCGAGCATCCCGAATCACCAAATAGTTGCAGGCTACTCAAGAGTACAAACAGGCATAGAAGGCGGTTCGTCAACATTTATACTACCTTTTGTTGCACGTTCTCAAATTGCAAGAAATTTCGGGAACTCAAGATCAATGTCAGTTAAAGTAACAGGAAATTATAACTATGCCGACTACAGTGTAGCATTTGGTTCTTCAGGAAGACAGATTACAAGCGGTTTTCCCGGGGCAGAATTTAATGGCTGGTTAAACATAAAACCTTTCGGCAGTCATGACACAAAATATGGAAAACTTACAATAGGCGGAGGTTTTAACGGAGGGCATAACGGAATCAACTACGGAGTTGGAAGTGCCTATGTCGCATACAAATATAAAAAACTATGGACAAATTTTGAAGCAGCAATAGCAGACGGATATAACGGTTCAAAAGGAGTAAGTGACAACAAAGCCTGCGGTTACGCCGCAACAGTAGGCTGGAAACTCAACCCTCATTTGCAGCTTATTGGAAGAATAGACCAATTTGACCCGAATAGAGATGTCTCAAATGACTTAAAACGAGAATATACAGTTGGTTTAAACTGGTTTATAAAAGGACAAGCATTAAAAGTTGTACTAAACTATGTATTCTGCCAGAACCAAAACGCTGATGACAGCCATAAATTAATCATGGCTACTCAAATTTTGTTATAGAAAATAAGATTTGTTCTGACATATTCGTTACCTTATTTCTGACATTCTGAGGCTGCGCGAGCAGAGGGTGGAAACCTAGTGGAGTCCCGTTTAATGCGAGCGCAGAGGTGTAGTCATTCTGATGGAGCTGGCGACCGAAGAATCTTTTTATACATTTCACCCTGACTTTGCAGAGTTGAGATGTTGACGTAGTGAGGAAACAGCTGGTGGCAGAATACCCCGTGCGGCGAGCACCCTTGCGGAGCTGAAATTATTTGTGCTGCGAGTAAATAATTGGTAGCAAAATGCCCCGTCTCTTGGATTGTTGACCGTTCGACCACCTTGTTGCATCGCGGCAGTAAACAGGCACGCTAACGCTTTCGCCTTCTGCTCGCTTGCTCTAAACAGCGCTCTCACAATGGACGTTTCACGTCCGTCAAAATCCGCTCCGACGAACACTGTCATTCCGAATTTATTTCGAAATCTCTTTGTTGCACTCTTTGAAAGAGGCTCTGACCCAAGTTAAGAGTGATGTTAGAGTTATAGGTTGATGAAATTATATATAAGTCCCCTAGACTTTAGCTGCAAAATAAGGTATAATAAGGAATATAATGAAAGTTTATGAGGATTGGTTTATATCGTGAGTTTAACAAATAAAAAATCAGGTTTTACTTTAGCAGAAGTTCTTGTAACAGTTGGATTGATAGGAACTATAAGCGCAATTACAATACCTACCCTGGCTTACAACTACAGAGGAAAAGTTTTGGAACAACAATTCAGAACTACATATAGCGATATTAAAGAAATTGGTTCAAGAATAAATTCTGACAGAGGTGATGTTGGGCAATATGCCAACAAAACAGGCTTAGCACAATGGGTTGAAGAATTCATAAGCTATTTACCAGGCGGAGGTCCATACAATAAAGATGTAAACAGTACAAATAATATTGGTGGAGCGATGCAAAACATTTACCGCGAAGCTGGTGGAGGCGCAGGCCCGTTTCAATTTAACATGGTTGGAGGGAAGAAATACGGCGGAGTATATTGCGATAACTATGGAATTTGGAGTGATTCGAAAGGTCGTATCTGGACATTTAACTCCGAAAGTAGAATTATCTGTGTTGATATAAACGGTACAGCTCCCCCAAATACATATAATATAGATTTGTTTGCTTTTATTCCTATGAATGCCCATCAGGTTGGCACCTGGGTTTATAATGACCCGAATCATGATGACAATTATTCAGGGCAAATTGTACCATGTGATGCAGACAAAATACGTGCCAAAAGACTTAGCAATAAAATGTACGGAAGAGATTGCAAAAACCCAGGGAATAAAGGAGACGGATGTGTGCTAGATGCGTGTCCATTCAATGAACCTATTGAAAACATTGCAGTTATGGCAAAAGACGATAAAGGTAACATAACAGGAGATGGACAATCTGCGCGGGGCAGAAAAATGACACTTTCTAATAATTATTGGAAAGATTATATAAATTACAAATAAGAAATAAAGCGGGGAAAAATTATCCCCGCTTTATTTAATTTATCCCAAATAACAGTGAAACATATTTTTAAGATACTCCGGCAACCCCTCATTAAAACTTCAATAGCACTTTTAAAGTTTCTTTTTCTTTATTTTTTTCAAATCCACTAATTGCATCATCAATTGAATAAACCGCCGAAATCAATGGAGAGAAATCTACTTTCTCAGATTTTAACATTCTCAATGCCGCAGGGAATTGACCGCAGCGAGACCCCAGAACTGTAATTTCATCAATCACAATCGGCGCTAAATTAAACTCTTTTGAGGCTGCTACTGTACTTTTTAGAACTAAAACACCACGAGGTTTTGTTAGCGCAAGAGCAGTTTCAAACCCGGAAATAGAACCTGTAGCCTCAACTACAACATCGTAAATTTTCTCAATTTTTAAATTTTCTAAAAGACAGGTTGAAACCCCTTGATTTTTTGCAATATCAAGTTTATTTTGATGTTTACCAACTAAAAGGACATCAACATTTTGAGCATTAAGCGCCAATGCTGTAATGAGCCCTAACTTTCCATCACCAAGAACAACAACCTTTTCAAAAGGTTTTATATGGTGTTGTTCAGTAATTTCAAGGGCTGCGGCAAGAGGTTCAACAAAAACAGCCTGAGTATCCGGCACATTTTCAGGGACTTCAAACAACACCTCGGTCGGCATTGTAAAATATTGAGCAAAAACACCATCTTTTCTCCAAATTCCCAGAGTATGTCGATTCGGGCAATGACGATATAATTTTTCGGCACACCACGGACAATCAGCTTCTTTACAGCCATAGCTAATTTCAGGTACAACGCGTTTTCCAACTAACGATTTATCTTCACCGTTAACCTCTTCAACAACACCAACGGCTTCATGTCCCAAAATTCCATCATATCCCATATAGCCTTTTGTAATTTCATAATCTGTATTACAAATACCTGCTAATGTAACTCTAACAAGAGCTTCTCCCTTTTGAGGTACAGGTTTTTCATAATTATTTACTAATTTTAATTCATTATCTTTCGTAAATACTACCGCTTTCATATATTTCTCCTTTTACTTTAATCATTCAACATTCGCCAATCTTTTTCCACTTGTTCCAATATAGTTTTTATTTCATTTTTATTCAACAAGACTGACTGCACAGCATTATTTATAATATTATTTATATCTTTTTGCCCTTTTTGAGTTTTGAATGCCGGCTGAATTTTATTAAGCTGATTTGCACTTATAACTCTGGCTTTTGCCTCCAAATTATCATCATATTTTGTATAAAAATCACTCTTTAATGCCTTTTCATTAGTTGCCAGAACATTTGTTAGTTTAGCCAGTTCCAGTTGATTTTTCTCATTAGTCAAAAATAATGCAAATTTTAAAGCTTCGTCTTTATGTTTTGCTCTAACAGGTATAACAAAATTCATCAAAGAAAAATCATTTTGCCCGAGTTCTCCAGTTATTTGAGGCGCAACATCTGTTACTTCATATGTTGCTGGAGCATTTTCTTTAATCATGTTCAAGAAATTAGGACCTGCATTTATAAGCAATATATTTCCAGACATATATTTTTCCAAAGATTCCTGTAATGTCATTGTAATTGATTCTTTTGGAATCAAATCTTTTATATATAAATTTTTAAACATCTTAAAAACTTCAGCAGATTTATTCGAATTTATTTTATCAACGCCAAAAACTCCATATTTATTAAGAATTTTTAGCATAGTATCGTTTTCTGTAATGTTAGGTAACATTATATAGGCATTTGCATTCTTTCTAACAAGAGGTGCTAACTTCTCTAAATTGGAGTACGTTTTTGGAATATAGATACCTGATTTTTTTAAAATATTTTTATTATAGATTGTTATTGCACTAGTTGCATACCACGGAATAGAATATATTTTACCATCTACTTTCAGCGCATCCATAATTTCCTGATTAAACTGCTCTGTTTCAGCTTTTGGAATCTCATACAATGCACCTTTATGAGCTAAAGTTGAGGAAAAATCAGGATTTAAATTCACCAAATCCGGCGGATTATCACTTAAAACAGAGGCTAAAGTTCTTTTTTCACCCTCTGAAAACGGAACATCCACCCATTTTATTTTTACATTTGGATTTTCGTTTTCAAATTCTGAAATAACACCATTTATGTATGGAGCAAAATCATTCATTTGCAAAGTCCAAAAAACAACTTCATTATCTACATGTTTACTTCTAAATGCAAAAAACACACCTGTTATCAAAATTAAAGTTGAAACTATAACAATCCAAAAATTTTTATTCAAAATATATCCTCACCCTACTCCTCTCCGATGCTCGGACTAGGAAATACCTCTTGTTTAATATGGTAATATCTATTATAGTATAATTATACTATGAACAATTTATTTACAGAACTTGAAAATCAAAATAAACAAATCCCGTTAGCAGAAATTCTAAGACCTAAAACTATTGAAGATTTTTTAGGTCAAAGTAATGTTGTAGCACCCAATAGCCCTATTTTAAATTTACTCAAAACAAACAGATTATTTTCTTTAATTTTCTGGGGAACTCCCGGATGCGGAAAAACTACACTGGCAAGACTTATTGCAACAAAAACAAATGCAAATTTTATTGAAATTTCTGCAGTAACTTCTGGAGTAAAAGATATTAAAGATGCAGTTGAAAAAGCAAAAGAATCACTGCGCGCAGGACAAAAAACAATTTTATTTATTGATGAAATCCACAGATATTCAAAAACCCAGCAGGATGCACTGTTACCACATCTTGAAAACGGTACATTATTCTTAATTGGTTCAACAACGGAAAATCCGTCATTTCAAGTTGTTCCAGCTCTTTTATCAAGAGTTCAGGTTGTAAGACTTAACGCTATAGATGATAAAAGTATGTCTTCAATAATAAAAAAAGGATTCAGTTACCTTGCAACGCACTATACACTTATGGAATGTGAAAGCGGAGTTCTGGATTTCATCATCAACCTTGCAAGAGGAGATGCAAGATATGCTCTTAACATAGTAGAAAATGCGTATTTTGCAAGTGACTTAAAAGACGGTAAGAGGATGCTGACGGTTAAAATTATTGAAGAAATTTGTCAGCAAAGAAATACAAGATACTCCCAACAAGAGCATTACGATTGTGCATCAGCGTTTCAAAAAAGTTTGAGAGGAAGCGACCCTGATGCAGCTATTTATTACCTTGCAAAAATGATAACAGCAGGGGAAGACCCGCGATTTATTGCACGACGACTCATAACCTGTGCGGCAGAAGATGTAGGAAACGCGGATACAAACGCTTTAAATATTGCACTGAATGCATATAAAGCAGTTGAATTATTAGGATTACCGGAAGGAAGAATACCTCTTGCTCAAGCTGTAATTTATGTAGCCAGAGCACCAAAATCAAATGAAACGGTTTGCGCAATTGATGCTGCACTTTCTGATATTGCACAGGGAAAAGACTATCCGCCGCCAATGCATCTGCGGGATGCGCATTATAAAGATGCTAAAAAATACGGATTCGGCATTGGATATGTTTATTCACATGATGCACCTGATATTGAACAGCAATTCCTACCTGATGAACTATTAGGTAAAAAATATACAAAATAAAAAAGCGGCATAAATGCCGCTTTTTTAACCTGAATACATTGAAAATGTTTTTTCAATATTTTTGGAAAGTAAACTTTTTACTGTATCATACTCAGTCGATAGTGCAGAAATTTCAGCATCTAGTTTTTTAGCTTTCAAATCTATTGAATCTTCTTTATACGTTAATTCTGCTTTTTTACGAGTATATTCTGCTTCAGCTCTTGTGATAGCATCAGTATCAGAAACTTCTGAAAGATATCCAGTTTCGTTATAACGTGTCTGGTAATAATAGCCATCATTATTTAGAGAACTCATAGAATATCTGCCATCTTTTATCATACTCTCAAGATACTCATCATCATCAAGACTTGCATCTTCTCTCCAACCATGTTCACAGATATTATTATAAATCTCGTCATAAAAATCTGCTAATTTTTCATTTAGTGTAGGGGCATCTTCATCGGTTTGTCCTATATAATAATAGCTATTATTATCAGTAACAAACTTCGAAGTTTCAACTGATTTACCAACAACATAATCTGAATTTACACCATTTAAAGAGTTATCAAAAAATGTCAAAAATGTAGATAACATATTGGAAAGACTAACTGCTGTATAACCCTTAGCTTGAGATATCCTGTTATAGTCTGTAGCATTCAAATAGGCACTGTTATCTGTCATAGCACTATCACTGCCTCTTGAACCCTCAGTAATCGCATTACTCGGATTTAAAAAGAATCTTTTAGTCATTTCCATAGCATATTTTAATGCTTCGTTAGACGCATCATCAACGTTAAGACCAACACCAGATTGTCCGTACCCAAAAACTTTAGCTATTGATTCTAAAAGTTTCTCAACGCTTTTTGACATGTCATCTGCTTTATTTCCTTGCATCATCAACACAATATTATGAGAAAGCAAATCACCAATTGTCATATTTTTAAGCTCGTCTTCGTAATGGTTAATTATTCCATTTTCAACAATTGTAAAACCTGAATCTTTAATTGAATTATCGTTTGTTTGCAAATTATCTGATGGCTTAAAACTTTGGACTTTACCCTGATTATCTGCAATATATTTTTCTTTTTCTGTAGTTAATCTTTCAACTTCAGCCATATCACCGGCTTTTCTGGCATCCTTAATCAAGTTATCGTAGTCTTGTTTTTTCTTCTCGAATTCTGCCTCGGTAATCATATTATTATTTTTATCAACTGTCAGCTGTCCCCAGTCAAGTTTTTGCTGACCGATAGCTTCACTGAAAATCAAATCTTCCAGCTGCATTGCAGAAACAGATGTTTTATCCATAGGTTTTGCACCCATACCTGCTGTAGGATTCCAACCAACAGAACCGGTAGCACCAGTAGGTTGATTTTGTGACAATATAACAGAACCAGGCTTGTTAACATCAGCTTCATACGCATAATCTTTTACGGTAAGTTGATTAGCTGTTTCCTGAGTAATAATACCACCAGGAACCAGAGCCGCAATAAATTTATCTCTTGAATCACTAGAGCCTACGCCACCTGCCATTGATATTCCGGCAGCTTTAGCTGCAGCTGCATATTCTGAATTTAAGACAATAGCCCCTGAAGTTGTTGTTATCATATATGGGTTATAATCATTTATTGCAGAAGGCATCATTAATAAACTGTATGTTAATCCATAATCCTTGCCAACAGCTTCATTAGACCAAATTAGTTTTGTAGAATTCAAGGCGTTGGAATATTCTGCAGAAACACTTGATAACTGATTTGTTATCTCAAGTTTTTGCTGCGCCAATTCAGTAGATTTATATTCACAATCTGCTTTTCTTGCTGTTATGCCTAAAAATCTGGCTTGACATGTTGCTATTCCCATTGAAATCCAAAACCTTTCAATTTTATTACTGTACTTGTCTTTATATACGGTATTTTGAATTCAAATCTTTAAATAGAAAAGGCAGAATTTAATATTTTGTTACAAAACTAATACTCATAATTCATTTAGTTATTATTAAACAATCATAAATTTTATCAATTTTTTCTTTCATTTCAAAAAACTGACATTTTAAATCTTCATGACTATTAATAGTTACAAAACGATTCTCAACATCATTCAGAATTTCTCGATGTTTCTTTTCCAATTGCTCGGGTGTAACTACAATTCTCTGTTGAATAAGAAACACCAAAATAACAATAATTACCGGAGAATAATACAATAATGTGTCCATAAAATTTTTCCTTTATATTTTATAAAACTATAGGCCAGTAAAAATCAACAAGATATGAGGCAGCATCAAACGGATGCGACAAAAATTTTAATTCCTTAGATTGTTTAATCTGAGAATAGGTAGGAATATTTATCTTTGAAGAACCCTCCATATAACGTAGATTATAAATGTTATATAGCAGCTTTTCACATTTTGGAGAAACATACAAACCAATTTCACCATCTGCATTTCTTACTTTTGCATTAAACGCTGCTACCCTATTTTTTATAGGAGGGTTGAAAGCCTTAATCTTTATCTCAGCATCGTACCCAAAAGTTTGCATTTTCTTTTTAATAATTACATAATTTGTGTATTCACTTGTACAACTACGATTATCACCTGATGCATCACCATTTATAATAACTTTTCCTTTATGGTCCGGATATCTTTTACAAAATTCCTCACAAGTTTTAGCAGTAGTTGTATTCTCTATAACCAGTTCATCAAAATAAAAAACTTTGTCATCTGTTTTATGAGCCAGTACCCATGCCATAGGATCTACATTGAAATCACAACTGATATGAACATCTAAATCCTGCTGGTATTTAATCTCTCGAACATTATCATCAGTGAAATCTTTTACTACCAAATTTTGATTATAATTACCCGTCTTACCAAGAACAAAAGTCTCGTAATAACTATTATCATAAAGTTTTTTCAATTCATCACAAAAACCTTGAGGCAAATAAATATTCTGTGTAGTAGGTGCACAAATTAATCTATAATTTGGAGGGGGATTATCGAAAAAAGTTTTATAAATCCAGCCTTTTTGAATTTCAGGATTGGTATGTCCAAAAATCCTATATGTAAAATTTTTCCATTGAGGCAAAATTTTCTGACGCATTCTCGCTACAAGCATTTTAAAAGTATCATACGGAACATCAGACATTTCTTCAATTTCTACAAAACCTAAATTCAATGATTTCAATTTATTCGGTTCGTCAAAATGCCTAAATAAAATTTCTGAGCCATTATGAAATACGAGTTTTTGTTCAGAACTTGTCCACCTGTAATCAACACCCTCACAAAACTTCATTTGCTCTAAATGCTCAAAATAAGTCTGTAAAGTTGTATCTCTTACCAGGGTATAAGTTTGTGCCCCTACAAGCCCTCTAATTCCCGGAAATTTCAAAGCCAATAATATTCCGAGCAAGGCTCCGGCAAAAGTTTTGCCGGAACCATAACCACCTTGATACACTGCTACATCCAATGAATAAGTATGAGGGATTTCCAAAAATTTTCTTTGTGCATCTAATAATTTATATTTCATTATTAATAATCCAAACTGTTATTTTTTAGCCAGAGCTCCAGTTGACGCTAAATCAGATTTTTGAACACTAGTATCCTCTATTAAAAAATTATTGGAATTTTCAATACCATACTGCTCTAGCGCGAATTTAAAACATTCAAGCCAATCTATACGTTGAGCAACGGCCTCAACGTTTGCAAAAGATTGGACAATTTCAAACAGTTCTTTTAGCTTAGACTTGCGTTCAAATGTAGCTTTTCTATCACCATAACGATAAACATATGAAGAATTCCGAACATCATCGTCAATTTGAATATATGAACATTGTCCTCTGTCATTTGTGAGAATATTTTCCTCTCCCAGTTTAAAATAAGATATTAATTCTGCAGTTTTCTCTACCATTGGAACAATAACTTTTCTATTAATTGCTTCCAAAATCATATTTAAACGAGCCTCCTGTCCATTAACAGAATAATTAATTTCAGTTGCAGTTCTGTCAAGTGTTTGAATATTTCCTGCCATGTTTTTAAATATTCCTGTAGCACTTTCAATTGTTGATTTAAAATAATTTAAGAAATCCCAACCCGTCATAGCTTTATCAAAAGATAAAGGTGTTGGTGTTGAGGTCATTAATGAGGCATCATATTCAATAATTTTACCTGGACTTACATCTTGCTGCCCCATAAAACACCCTTTTGGAGCCAAATATGGAGGATTCATCATCAAGGCTAGTGCATCCAACTGTTTGTTTAAAATTGTTGAAGAAATATTATTAAGAATTAGTGCAACACGTAATGGCGAAATACCACGCCCCGTTGCCGGACATTCTATAATATTTGCATGAATAAAAGGATTTATTACAAACGGATTATCCTCAAACCGGATAATTACACTGCGTCCAGCCACTACAATAAGTTTATTCTTTAAAACTTTACCATCTGTAAGTTCAATATCTCCCCAGTACTCAAGTACTTCAATTTTCTTGCCGGAAATATTACTATCTTTCTTAGTTTTTTTATTTGCCACCACCCCTTTCAACACTTCCAATTTTTCTAAATTCAGCAAATTATTTGCATTATTTGACTTAATTTCATCAAATGACTGATATGTTCTATATATTTTTGAACAAGAATCCCAATTTGCAGCATCGCTTTTATCAAAAACAAAGTCCTCATAGTTTATAAATTTAACCTTTGCATTATCATAAACAATCTTATCTTCTACAACAAATGAGGTTTCCGTTCTTTTAGAAAGCTGCTCTTCCACAGACAGTGCTCTTCTTACTTTTTTAGTTTTAGTTTCCCAGCCCACAAAAAGAGTTACTTCACCTGTCTCTACAACAGAATCAATAATCTTTTCCATTTCATCTTCAATTTTCATTAGTTCAAATGTATTAACAAGCATTGCCTTTTGCTTGTTTGCATACTTTTGAGTTTTCATATCGACTCCGGAAACATCAAACATACTATCCGGATGAGAATACAAATTCTGAACAATATGAGATTTTAAAGTTTGAGCAAGTTCATAAATTTCAGGAAGCTGAATTTGGCAATTCCAACCGTTTACCCGTGGAATATCCGAATTATATATAGCATGACGAATTAATCGATTATCGGATAGTTGTAAACGACGTGTTTCGTTATAATCATCATACTTTTCAATAATACAACTCATAATATTTTGTTCTTCAACAGAATCAATACCTGTTGATTGAACTTTTGATAATTTTTCCATAATTTACCTCGCATAATAATAATTTCTGTATAGAGAATAAACCTCTATATCTTGTGGCACACCTTGTCTAAGGGTTTCTGCTTTCAAGGTTGATTCGTATTCAAAACCTGAAGTTTTTAAAATAGATTTCACTCTAAAATTATCCGGAAAAATTTGAGCTTTGATTTTATATAAACCTAGTTCATCAAAACATTTCTTTAAAAAAATTTTTGCACCATATCTGCAAAAACTGCCCCAGGCTCTTTTTTCTAAACATACAGATATCTCTCCGCTATACAAATTTTGCTGGCGACCAACAAAATTATCCATAGCTATGAATCCCATAAATGTATCGTCATAATCCAAAACAATCCAAAAATATGGACTACAATGACTTATGTAGGACAAAATATCTTCCTCATATTCAGCAAAATCGTCTTGTAAATATTTATAATACTTACGATAACAGTTTTGAATATTCGGGATATGATGCAAAATGGAGAAAAGATTATGTGGAGTATTCAAATCTACTTCAATAAATTTACACATTTAACTATACTTTTACCTTGAAAAATTTTATATAATTACTATCACTTACAAAATAATCTGTTTTACCTGACAAAAATTTTTCTCTAAGCGCATTCTGCGAACCAAGAAAGCCTTCCGCCTGAACACCATTAATATAAGATTTTGTCTTGCTGTTTTTATTTATTACAAGATATACAGCATCTTTAGAAAAAAGTTTTTCTTTAGGAGCCAGTTTTAAATCAGTTACAAACTTCTTTTCTCTACAGCCTTTATCCTCAAGCTGAGAAGTAAATTCTTGTTCAATCTTTGAATTAAGTAAATCTTCACTTGAAATATCATCAAGAAGAAGCTGCTCAATATTTTTATTATCTTTCATTAAAAAACCTTTCATTGTTAAATTTTTTCATCATCTAAATTTGAAATAGTAATAATTTTCGCTTCATGATACTCATCCTCAGATTTTGCGACAAAAAAGCCAAGATATTTGCACAAACTTTCCAAAGCTTTCAATCCGGAAGAAGAATCTCTCAATTTCTTTTTTCCTGTAGGGTAACCTTCTTTATCCAAAATATCTTCTTCTTCCAAAGAAAATTCTGCTATTTGCAAAAGTTTTTGTATAACATACCCCTTTTGAACATTGAGAGCCTCAATTTGATGTTTTAACATTGTTTTAATCTCGTTTATTATTGAATCTTTGGCAAGTAACTCTAATGCAAAAGCCTTTAAATTCTTAACTTTATAACCAGCTGCTATCAAAGATTTTTCACCATCAAGCGTTTTGATATATTCAGATACAAATTTTTTTTGCTGCATTGTTAACTGTTTCATTTCTTTACATTTCTTATCATAGTTTGTATTTTTACTAAATAATTTGTATAATAGACATGCTATTTATATTTCGGCTAGTGTAAATCTTAACAGGGGGGAATGAAAACGACTTCCTGTTTTTTTTGCTTAGTATCTATGCATTTTCACACTTGGAACAGCCTCCACACTGGTTGAACTTTTTGATTTGAAGTTCAAAAGAGCTTCTTTATACATGCTCATCCAATATGGGAATTTCGGATGCTGTGGATTTGCTTTTATCCTCATACAGGTACCAAATACCAAAATTTGCTCAGCAAACGGCATTGGAATTAATGAAGAATCAGACGGATTCGTCAAATCTTCTTTTTCATTATCATTTTCATCTACTGCGCAATTTTGGGAATAATAGACAATTTCAACATTCTTATCGTGAGGAAATTCCGGCACAAAAATTTTGTCACCGCACACACAATATGTATTTGACAATCCTTTTGATATCAAAAAAGGTTCTACATCCTCGGTATATTTATATCTTTGACCGTCAATAATTAAATACCAGATTCTTCCAGGGACAGTATTTTTTACGGATGTTGTTTTTGCAGGAACTGTAATAGCCATTCTTCTAACTAGAAATCTCCAGTTTTCAGAATGACAAACTTCTTTGTTAATAACATTTAAAATACTTACAATTCTTTTATGATCATTTTTTATTAGTTCTGAAAAAGAACTTATTTGACGGTAATTTAATTCAAGCAAACATTTATTAATCAGTTCTAAAAATTTCATTTATTCTCCTTTTCGAAATATCCAAACAAGGATTTTTATTAAATCCTTGTTCGGATATTTTATTTACCAAAATTATTTAATTAGACCCTGCTTAACCTGATCCATAATTAATTTTTCATTTTTGGTAAACTCTTCACCACTCATATTGCCGATGTCTTCACGAGTAAAAATCCGACCATAATTACTGCCATTTTGAGCTTTTTGAGCATATGCCGTTAATTTGCTTTTAGCAGCGAGGTTCTCGTCATTCAATGATTTTTCGTGAGCAGACTTTTTCACATAGCCATCTATTGCAGAATTTTCTAAATTTTCAATAAGCTGAGCTATCTGATATATCTCATCTTTGTCCAGTCCGTAATTCTTTATATAATTCAACACATCAGCTCTTCCGGCGCAATTGAAAAAATCGGGATTTTCTTGATTAAATACATCAAAAGGATTTTGAGCCTGAACTTCCGAATCTGGCATTCGATCTTGAGCATTCAACGGAGATACAGCATCTTTGCATTTGTTAATTTCATCCGCTTTTTTAGCCAATTGCGTTATTAAATACTGTCCTTGTGATTGTGATATTACACCTTGTTGCAAAAGTAGCTGTACTCTTTGAACATCCATTCTAATTGCCTGTTCCAGTTGTTGAATTATATCGACATAATCTGTCATTGAATTTGCCTGTGGACTCACGGCAGGCGATGAAATACTTTTTTTATTAAGCAAAAATTGTTCATCTGATTGATTTTGCATGTTACTCTCCTTCTTGTTTTGGTAAAGACTTCATATATAGAACTGCAATTTCTATCGCATCATCAATAAAACTTGAAAGAAATAACGAGATAACTGTTTTTATAAAATCTGAAAAGGGTAAATTTTCAACTATATATTTTATCGCAAGAGTTTTCTTCTCTTGTCCTTTTCCTGTTCCCAGCTCTTCTTCAGCAACTAAAACAGCATTTTTTGCAAGCTCTATAATTTTATTTTTAATTTTTACAAACATTCCTGTCTCCTTATTTTTTAAAATGTACTCTCTTTCCAAAATACAAAAGAGAGTACATTCAGATTCAACCCGACAAACTAAGCTGCTGCAGGAACACTAACAATCATTTTAGCTAAAGCTTTAGGTTGAACAGTTTTAGCTCCGTACAAGTATAACCCTCTAACTAAATCTGAAAAACTATCTTTATCTCTAAGGCTTTCAATTTTCGCAAGTTGAGAGGCAAAAGTAATAGCATCATTTGTACCGGCTAAAACATAATACTTACTATCAACATCTGCTAAATTTGTACTTACAAGAACATCCATCCCTGCAATTCTGCCAATTGCACCTTCTCTCAAGGTCTCATCAGCAACTTTATATGCATTAATAAATTCCGGACTTTGTAACAAATAAGCTTCAATATTTGGATTTATTACAACCCAAGGACGAACTCCAGTGTGCACAGCATCAGAGTTTTTAAGAGCTAAAGATAATTGTACAAAATTTTCATAAATTGTGGATTTATCAAGTGTAACAGGAGCTTCTTCAGAACCAACAGTATTATCTTTGGTTACATCTGTATGCATCGCTAAAAGGTAAGCATCCTGAACTTCCTCAATTGCCATTTTTGCATTTGTTAAATGTGCCTCCATAATATCTGTATTTGATTGAACTTTGGCAACATCATCAATTTTAAATGCAAAAAATTTCTTTTGATTAATTTGTAAATCTTGTGATACCGGAGCTAAAGATGTATATTCTATATTATCTGATGTTAAAGTAGAAACCGTAACAGGTGCTGGAGTAATAATTTTAACAGTATCTCCCTGCTGCTTAATTTCTCCTTCCCAATTCCTGTTAACACACTGCATCATAACACAGTTTTTTTCTAACATTTGATTTAACTTTTTACTCCATAACTGAGGAATAAAAGCAGAATAAGAGGTTGTAAAATCTGACATTTTCTTTTCCTTTCATTTTACAAATAGTGCTAAACAAATAAGAGTGGTGATTTTTAAACTAATTATTCATCGTTATAAATTTCTCTAAATTGCAGACCGATAATTGCACAATTATCATCTTTATCAAAACCTTCCACGCATAATTGTACAGAATAACAGCTGCCAAAAATTTCAGCCTTTTCCAGTACATCTGTATTTATAGACCAAATTGGGCCATCCGAATCTTCTTTTGCCCAACAGTAAGAAGTTTCTGTTGGAAAAGAATCATCAGCCCAGATTAATTTATTATGGTAACGCAAACTTATACATTCTTTATCTTCTGAATATCCACTGTCATAATCTTTAAATACAGAAAATTTAAAATTGTTATCATGCAAATCATCTAATAAAAAATAAAATTCATCAATTAATTTCCTATGATGGACATTTCCCAAAGATAGAAACGGGGATTTCCATAAAAACTTAATGCTTTGTCCGTCAAATGTAGTTCCATAATCTTCATAATAAATTCTGCCTTTATCATCCGCAGTAATGATATAGGAATTAAAATTACAGGCAGTAGTGATATTTTGCGGAAGAACTCTTTTATACCAAGCCTTATTAACATAATCATTAATCCATATAGTATGATAAAATTTATCTCCCAGATACGGAAATAAAAACCACGTTTGATTTTTATTCTGATAGTGGAGAGCTATAGAATTTTTCATTCTGGCAGTATCAAAATTATTGTTAAACTCATCTTTAATTTTTAAAGAAATCTCTGAACCAAGTCGAATTTGATTTAATTCCCCTACCTGTTCAAGAGCAAAGATACCGTTACTTAAAAAATATTGTTTATTATCAACATTAACAACAGATTTTCTTGCAATAGAACCTTTATCAGCAAACAACGTAATAGCAAACGTTTCAGGATTTGACCCAGATAACAGATATACCCGTTCTCGTTTATATACAGCAAGATAATCCTTATAAGCGTGCATGGCTATAATATCTGCAGTATCTGTATGAAAATCATTAATATAACCTGCATCATTGTCCGTTTTAAAATCATTATAAGTTCCTAGAGCCGAATAATAAATAGTTGAATCTTTAGCACACCAGACCCGTCCTTTATAAACAGCTATAGTTTCAGGATACAAAGGATTTCCGGCAACATCTTTCAAATTACAATCTACAATTTCAAATGTTTCATTATCTTTGATATAAAACATTTCATCAGACTCTGTTGCGACCAGCATACCACGCAAGAAATTTGCAAATAGGACTTTTTGACCGTTAAGCGTTTTATCCAGTTGCTTTAATGTTGCAGAAGCATTATTATAAATATATAGTTTACCTGATTCTGTTGTTATAACAAGCTTGTACAAACCATCTGATTCCATTTCGCACATGCCTGTTATTTGTTCTTCCTGAGGAAGAGATGTTAACAGAGTATTGCCTTTTTGTTTAATGATTCCTTTGTTATTATAGATTTCAACATTCTCAGATTCTGCCCAGTAAACAACTTTTGTATCTGCACCTAATTCAGTCTTTGTTGTTGCCTGATTTATACCACCAGCTAAATCAAAATAATTTATATCCATAAATTACCCTCTTAAATTTTTTCTTTGTACCATCTGACTTTTGAGCGAATAAAACTTGCTACATCTTTTTTAGCAACCCATGGATATGGCGGAAGATAAATGATATCTATCTTTCCATAGCTGCTTGTCTTTGGATTATTTTGACCAAATTCATAATGCGTCATTACAGTATTGGGATTTATATCTAAAGAATACTGTTCACATAAATCTGAACAAAATTTCATACAAGATTCAAATTGAATTGGAGTAATTGGAAAATTTCCCGGATTTTCTGCTGATTTAAATCCGTACATAGAACACATTGCAACACCAATAGAACCGGTATTTCCACCTCCTGTATGGGCAGCATAATTTCCATCTTTACAGTTAAAATTATCCTCCGGTTGATGAATTCCGTTATATATACGCCCATCTTTATCTATTAAATAATGATAATACTGTTTTTCAAACTGAGTCGGATAATATCTTCCGGCAGTCCAGTGTAAAATAATTCGTTTAATCATAATACAAACCTCTCTTCTATCTTCCACTTTGGATTGAGGTGCATATAAACAACAACAGCATTCACTCTATTTCTTGCATTAAGTTTTAATAGGATTGATGATATATGTGATTGGACAGTTCGAATCGAAATCTTTAACTTTAAAGCAACTTCCTTATCTGTAAAACCGCAAGCTATTAGAGTTAACACGTCATGTTCCTTTGGCGATAACTTCATCAAACTTCCTTCTGTCTCCGATTTAATTAACCTCATATTACATTAACCCCTCTTTTCATTGTTTAATAATATTTCCGCTTTAATAAAATAAGAGGGGATACAGGGTAGATAGATAAGTGAAAATCCCCTCTTTAACAATTAGAGTAAATGATTGAAGGATTGGATTTATAAAATAGAATTTAAACCTATTTTCAAATTTGAAAAATTTGAATAACACCTCTTTTTAACACCGTATTCGTTATAATTTAAATAAAAAGTACCTCCATGTCGTTTTGAATAATCAAAAATTCTGCGTTCATAGATAATTTTAGGTTTAAATTTTTTCCAAAAATTTAAAGCTTTTTTATTAACATATCTAATAGTTGATATTGCATCTAATTTATCAACTCTTGTTAACTGTATAACTAAATGACCGCAAACCGGACATTTAGCTAAGTAATCTAATTCACACACAACAAACTTATCTGTCGGCGCCAGCACAAAACTTCTGGTTTTACGCAGCCCCCCACAGCAATGAATATATCCCATAAATACACTCTTCCTATACCGTGAATGTCGGCAAACAGTTTTACCATCAAAAGGAAATTCTTTAGGAACTTTTATGTTCCCGGGCTTGAACCTTAACCGATTACATTTCTTAGTATAGCGATTTTTATAAAAAAATAAAGTCCGCAGTTTTACGTAAGTAAAAATACGGATAGACAAGTGGCAAAATCGCCATTTATAAATAGTTTTAGTTAATAAAAACAAGTAAACGCCGATTTTTGTTTAAAATATTTTACTAATTTGCCAAATAAAATCCTCAAATTAAAATATAAATATGGGGAATATATTATTGATAACCGAAAACAATTCTGTTTTCACAAAATATAAATCATTATTTGACAACAAGTTCTATAAATTTAATGCTTGTTGTACTCCTACATCAGTATTCGATTTACTTGAAATCGAGCCCCCTGACATTATTATTATTGACGAGAATATCAAAATTCTCAATTTACAACTTGCGATAAAAAAATTTAAATCAAAACTAGAAAACACTCAAATTCTATTAATTACTGATGGGAATAACTCGAATGAAGATTCTACCAAATTTATCAGTGGTTTCATACTGGAAAATACTCCGGATAATCTTATAATTTCTACAGTAGACACACATCTAAAAACAAAAGAAAATCTGGACTTTTTATCCGGAAAAAACAAAGACTTAGCAGATAGCTTATACCGATTAAATGTTTTATACAACACAAGTTCTCAATTTGCAGGAACTCTCGATACTAAAAAGCTTTTACAATATATGATAGAAGGACTTGATAAATCATTGAGCTTTGATTTGACCTGCACAATATCATTTGGATTTGAACAGGAACCGGTACTCATAATAAATTCACTATATGATATCTCGGAAGAACTCATGAGTGCATTAAAACTGCGAGCTATTCTAAATTATAAATCACTTTTCAAACAAAATGATGTTCCGTTTGAAATTGACGACAAAAATTTAAAAATAATTAAAAATATAAAAAATCCAAATAACAAATTCACATTCACAATTTTTCAATATGATAATATGTTTGCACCAATAGATTTAGGCGATAATTTTTTTGGCTGCATAGAAATATTCAAAGAAAAACCATTTACAACAGATGATGCTACATATTTCCAAACAATTGTTCAACAGGTCTCTTTGCCGCTAAAAAGTGCCGGACTGTATAGAGAAATTATTGAAAAAAATGAAGAGTTAGAAAAGTTAGAACGCGTTAAATCTGAATTTATTTCAATTGTTTCTCACGAATTAAGAACACCATTAACTCCGATAAAAAATGCACTTACAATTTTAGCAAGCGGAAGATGCGGTACTCTTGGAGAAAATGCTGTAAAATTTGTAGATATGGCGAAAAGAAACGTAGAAAACTTAACAAGTATAATCAATGATATTCTTGACATTAATAAAATTGAAGCTGGGAAAATGGACTTCAACTACAAAATCATGAATATTCATTCCGTTATTGAAAATGTTAAAACAAACTTTGAATGTGTTGCCAAAGAGCATGAAATCATATTTACAACAGAAGAACAAAGTGAACTGCCGGATATTTATGCGGATTCACAACGTCTTGGACAGGTTTTAACAAATCTCGTTTCAAATGCGATAAAATTTACCCCTAAGGGGAAAAATATCACAATCAAATCCGAACTAAAAAACGCTCAAGATATTCGTACAAATCACTACTTTGAAAAAGACATAAAATCTTTACTGGGCAACTATATAATAGTAAGCGTAATTGACGAAGGAATTGGAATAAAAGAAGAAAATTTATTAAAAGCATTCGATAAATTTACACAAATAGAAAACAGCCTTTCTCGAAAAGTTGGAGGCACAGGGCTTGGCCTACCTATTGCAAAACAGCTAATTAAAGCACATAAAGGTACAATATGGTGTGATAGCGAAGAGAATAAAGGATCCAGTTTCCATTTTGCACTTCCGGTAAGCATTGAAAACATCGAAGGAAAAACAATACAAAAAGAACTTTTGTAATATAATTATCTTATGAATACACGTAAGAGAAAAATAAGTATACTTGGTTCTACAGGTTCAATAGGAACTCAAGCTCTTGAAGTAATTGAAAAACTTCAAGATAAATTTGAAATTATTGCCATTACTGGAGGCTCTAATATTGAATTATTAAAAGAACAAGCTAAAAAATTTAAACCAAAATATATTTGTATAGGCAAAGATACAAAAGAAAAAATTAACATTGAAGATACAAATATTCTATACGGTTCCGAAGGGCTAGACGAAATATGTTCAAATACAGAAAATGACATTATTCTTGTTGCCGTCTCCGGGAAAATAGGGCTAAAACCAACCTTAAAAGCTATAGAACATGGTATAGACATTGCACTTGCTAATAAAGAAACTCTTGTCATGGCAGGAGATATTGTAATGCAAAAAGCTAAAAACGCAGGTGTAAAAATTATTCCCGTTGATAGTGAACACTGCGCAATTCATCAATGCATAAAAGACATTTCACAGGTTGAAAAGTTAATTATCACAGCAAGCGGCGGTCCTTTTTTACATAAAACAATAGAAGATATGAAAAAAGCAACAGTAGCACAAGCTCTTGCTCACCCTCGATGGAATATGGGAAGAAAAATTACAGTTGATAGTGCAACACTAATGAACAAAGGTTTAGAAATAATTGAAGCTCATCACTTATTCAATATGCCTTATAGCAAAATTGATGTTGTTGTGCATCCACAAAGTATTGTTCACTCTGCAATTGAATATGTTGATGGGAGCGTAATAGCTCAAATCGGTCTACCAAGTATGCATATTCCAATTCAATATGCAATAACATACCCGCAAAGATTTGAGGGAATAAAATCAAAAAGTTTCAGCTTTTCAGAAATTGCAAGGCTTGATTTTGAAAAACCTGACCTTGAAAAATTTCCTAGCGTAAAACTGGCATATCAAGCAGGAAAACAAGGAGGCTCCGCAACAGCATGCCTCAACGCGGCAAATGAAGAAGCTGTTTTCGCATTTTTACAAGATAAAATTCGCCTCTATGACATATTCAAAATAACAGAAAAAATTATGTCAAAACACAATATTATAAAAAATCCAGCTATTGATGAAATTTTTGAAGTAGATAAAGAAGTTCGAGAAAAAACGAATGAGCTTATAAACTTTCATTTTAAATAATTTAAAGCGGCTTTGGTTTAAACCAAAGCCGCTTTCTCATACTATATTTTCTACTTAGCAACAACAAAAGTTCCATTTGTTAAACTTTTCGCGACATCAATTGCTTTTTTCAACTGTACATCATCCTTGTTTTTTATATTTTCATCGGTTAAATCGACAACTATATCTGGAGTAATACCTTTTTTATGGATATCAGTACCATTTGGTGTTAAATATTTTTGGATTGTGATATTTATACCTGCATTATCAGGAAGCTTATTGATTTCTTGCACCAACCCTTTCCCAAAAGATTGCGTACCAATTAACACAGCTCTTTTATTATCTTTCATTGCTCCTGAGAAAATCTCACTTGCTGAAGCTGAACCTTTATTCAAAATAACAACAAGCGGTTTGGTTGTAAGTACACCTTTTGAAGCCCTTTGAGTTTCCTTATACCCGTCTCTGTCAACTGTACTGACAATAGCACCACCATCAAGAAACATATCTGATATATAAATTGCATTACTCAACAACCCACCAGGATTCGAACGTAAATCAACAATAAAAGCTTTTTTATCCGGTGAATTTGTCAAGATATCTGAAAACTCTTTAGCTGCATTTCGACTTATAAAAGAACTCAATCGAATATACCCTATATCATTTGGCATACTTATATTGTCAGGAATTTTTTGAGAAACTGATTTTATCTCAATTTCAGCACGTGTAATAGTATACGTTTTAGGTTCTAAATCCTTACGCTTAACCACCAATGTAACCTGAGTACCTTCTTCCCCACGAATCAAATCGGCGGCTTTATCAACAGTTATACCTTTTGTACTTTTACCATCAATAGATAAAATTTCATCATCAGCCAGCAAACCAGCTTTTTCAGCAGGAGTATCCTCGATAGGTGCTATAACCATCAATTTACCATCTTTAACACCGATTTGAATACCAATACCCTTTAAAGAACCCTTAATTGAACCGGTTTCATCAGCAAAGGCCTTAGGATCCAGAAATTTTGTATATGGATCATTCAAACTGGCAATCATTGTATCAATAGCAACATATGCGTCTTCTTCCGTCCTTAAAACATTATCATACTTATGACGCCATTTTAACCAATCCTGCTCATTGTTTGTTTGATCAACATATTTTGAATTAATCAATCGCCATACATTATCATACAATTCTGCAGGAGTTGCCGCATGAACATTTGATCTTATCACCCAGCTAAACATTACAATAAATAAACCTAGGAATATAATACTTTTCTTCATTAGTTTTCTCATTCTTACCTAAACCTCCAATAATTCCCTCTTGTAAACTTAGACGAAAATAATCTCAAAAAGTTTCCGAGTTAAAGAATTATCACTGTGCTTATATTACCACATATAAAAAAAAATGTGAAATTTTAAATTCCACATTCATTACTATAATGTATATATCTTATCTGTGATCAAATTGTAATAACTTAAACCCTGCGTTTTTTTTCTTAGCACCAGAGTCCGGTAATTCATAACATCTGACACATCTTGCTTCATAAGTTTCATCCCCGCCAATCATAATCAATGGAGAATTCTTATCTGCAGGCTGACCATCAATTAATCTTTGAGTTCTTGTAGCATGTTCACATCCACACTTCATACAAACAGCATGCAATTTATCCACTTTTGTTGCAATACACATCAATTCAGGCATCGGACCAAACGGCTCAGCTTTAAAATCAAGCTCAAGACCTGTACCAATAACTTTTTTCCCATCGTTCATTAATTGAGTTATAACTTTAACGATATTAGAATCAAAAAACTGTAATTCATCAATAGCAACAACTTCAGCATCACGCACTAAACTCAAAATTTGAACAGAATGCTTAACCTTTATAGCATCAAGCCATAAACCATTCCTTGACTCAATATAATCACCCTTAGCTCTTGTATCTACATCCGGTGAAATAACTTTTACTTTTTTCTTTGCAATAATACAACGTCTGATACGTCTCAAAAGCTCTTCTGTTTTACCGCAGCTCATTGGGCCGGTAATTATCTCAAAGCTATATCCGTCCATGTCCCTTTTATTCTCCCAAAATACATGTTCTATTCACATTTATTCTATAATTATAAACCTTAAATAAACATATAAAAGTAAATATTTATTAAAAAAACGGCATGCTACAAATTGTAACTGGAAGATTTTGTAACAATTTTGTCTTTAAGCTTTCTAAAGCTATTACCATAGAAGTATTTCAACTGTTCAGGGAATTGTTTATTTACATCTAATAAATACATATCGTGAACTATAAACTCTTTTAAAAGATATGCCACGTCAGGATTTTTGGTCCATGCTACCTGAGATTCTATCCTGCCAAATACACATTCAGTTTCATCAGATAATAAATAAACTAATCTGCTGCCTGTTAAATATTCAACCTCTTTAGCTCCATCATGCTGATAAACAATACCATAAGGAGATGATAAATCATCATAACCTACAAGTCTTATATCAACACCGCGATCATATGCCTGTTCAATAACACCAGCCAGCTGTTGATAATCAACAGCCCATAACTCCAAATATATTGAACGAGAAGTATTATTAATAACCTCACTAACTTTCGTCAAGATATTATTATATCCGGTGATAGTATGGATAGGTTCATTATAATCATCTCTAACATCCGGAAGTTTTTTTTCAAGATAATCAATTGCCGAATTAAGTTTACGTTTAAACCTTTGTGTCAATTCTTTTGGAGCTACCGGTGTATACTTTTGAGGCTTTTCATCTGAAGAAAAAACAACTTTCGATACGACTAAAGATTTTAAAGAATCATAAGCCCTTGACTGTGGAATATCTGCAATTTGCGCAACTTCATACCCTGTTGCCGGATATTTTTTCAATAACGCAAGGTAAACCTTTGCTTCATAAGAATTAAATCCAAACTCTTTTAATTTTTCTATAATATCATCCATTTCTCAAATTTTAACAAATTAACCTCCTGTACGCAAGTTAAAATCATAAAGATATTAAGATTATAAACAGCCTTTTATGAACTTTTGTAAACCAACCTAAAACCAAGCATAGAAAGGCTTTCAAACAGAAAACTAATTATTTT
>ERZ780223.1183-NODE-1183-length-26433-cov-4.224809_pt1 | contig 26433 bp, 46 predicted proteins | sample MGYA00511016_ERZ780223 | MGnify/ENA primary metagenome ERZ780223 (study PRJEB29588, sample SAMEA2159032) | human gut metagenome | biome: human gut; feature: human-associated habitat; material: faeces | place: Denmark | collected 2008/2010 ... | reverse complement strand
GACAGAGGGGGGGTGACTCTATTCGTGCTCAACTGTATTGTACACCTGCCTGTCCGGTTTGTCAAACGTTTTTTCTGATTTTTTGCAGTGGGTAACATTGGGGTAAAGTTAATGTGTTCTTAATGTCACTATCCTTGCTTTTTGTGAAATAATGTCGTACACTATATGTGTGTTTGCATGATACAGGAGGTATACTAAATGGTCTCCATTATAGAAACATACCTCAAGTTACCTGCCCCTAAACCCCCTTTAATTGCGGGCTTTTCGAGGTAATTAGAAGTGGTTGCGAGTCCAGAAATGTAGGTAACTCGTGCATTATTTCTATATTACTTCTACACCTATATTCCTACAAAACAAAGAAGCCTCTTCGTTGATCGAGTGCCTTAGGGTGCTCCTTCTTCGAGGAGGCTTTTTCTTTTGTTTTACAAGCTATTTTATTTTTTCTATTTCGGTCTTCAGCCACTCAAATTCTCGTTGTGTATACACCTTTTCTGTTATATCTGAGATCTTATGCCCGACCATGTATTTGATTGCATACTCGTCAATCCCATATTTCTTTGCCATTGTGACAAAGTGTTTACGACCATCGTGAGGTCTATGTTCAGGATTTAGCTTCAGCTCGTCTCGAATCATACCGAAGCCTTTCTGGTAACGAGCATAAGTTAATGCCGTACTCTTGAGGCGAGCGTTTGGATTGACATAGTTGAACAGATATAAGCTTCCCATCTCCTGGGCTTCTTTATATTTGCGCTCAACCAAATGTCTGATACGAGAATGGATAGGCACAACTCTTCCGGTGCCAGCATCAGTTTTCATACCACCACTGAAAGTCCAATTCTCCAAGTCTACATCTTTCAATTCAAGCAAACCAATTTCTTGTGGACGCCAACCTGAATAGCATTGAACGAGTAATACATCAACCATCATTTTATCATCGACATGCTGCCAAAGCAAGTCCATCTCTTCGTCGGTGAATGGTATATGCTCCTGCTTGACTGTTACAATCTCTTTTATTGTTTCCTCACTGAGATTGAATGTACGAGAGTAGTTACGATCTACCAGTTCATATTCAAGAGCATAGTCCAACATCAGGTTGAATAGTGACTTAATTTGGTTCTTCATCGACGCTGATGGTGTTCTGGTTTGTCCTCGATAAGTTGATGTACCTTCTTCCATACAACCTTTCACATGACGAGCTCGTAAATCCTTAACTCTCATGTCATACACAGCCGTGCAATAAGACCAAGCGGACTCAAGTGCTCTGGTACTTTTAATCGTCTTCTCATGCTCCGGTAACCAGCGTTCGTACAATTCTTTAACGGTTATGGACGGCTCAAGATCATACGGATTCCTGTTATATTCCACGAGAGCAGCGTAAGCGTCATTGTAAGTTGGAAAATATGACTCCGGTTTCAAAGGTTTGCATATGGGTCGTCCGTTCGCGTCCTTACCTACGCTCACCATGGCTCTGAAAGGATTGCGAAGATTCCTATTCTTGATTTCGCTGATCTGACCGAAGCCATTAGGCAATCTACGGCGTTTATTGTTCTTATTTCGAGGCTTTCTTGGTTTTATATTTGGCTGTATTGGAAAACCGCAATGCGGACAGGTTATGGCTTTATCGCTTACCTGCAATTCGCATTCAGGGCATTTTATAAGCATTGTTTACCACCTTCCTATTGATTTGCTATTAGTAATCATATATCATTATGTAGGAATTGTCAACTCCTACACTAAAACTTTTAATTAAGCAAGCGAAAGAGATGCCATATGATTAGCAATAACGAATCAATCTGCCCTAAGTGTGGCGGTGAACTTAAATACTACGACAGTGTAAAAAGAATCGTACGGACGAAATACGGTCGTAAATCTAAGGTGAACATCAGGCGTTTTCGATGCAAACAATGTGGGTCTATGCACCGAGAATTGCCTGACTTTATATTTCCGTACAAACAATACGAAGCCGACATCATTATCGGCGTTATCGAGGGTCTTATCACTTGTGAGACTCTTGGATTTGAAGATTATCCCTGCGAGATGACTATGTTTCGTTGGCGCCTACTTCCACCGAGGTTGTTTTTACTGAAAGCGGTTTCTAACCTAGAATAGTGGTTGAAAGGAGGCGAAAGCCAATGGATGAAATTACATTCGCATCAGGATCTGTACCTGTGGCCGTTGCCGCACGAGTTTACGGTAAGGACGCATCCTGGGTTAGAGCCGGCATAGTGTCGGGATGGCTACCAATCGGTAAAGCCACAAGAAACGGTAAGTTAATTACCAAAATAGAGGAGATGAATTCCAAGTACGGACGCATCAACTTCTATATCTCGCCCAAGCTCTTATGGGAGGAAACGGGCTTTATATGGAGGGGTGAACGAGCATGAGTACATCAATCAGACCTGAATTATCTCCAAAAAACTGCTACTGGATTGAGAAGCATCGTTATTACGAGCTTAAGCACTTCTGTCTTCAGTACCCTACTTGGAGGCGTAAGTACAATTCTCTGATACCCTATCCCAGTAGTTGGCCTCAACCAATTCCACTAACCAAAACCAATGTCGTAAGCGACCCGGTAACAAAACATATAGACGAGCGACTGTTCTACGCAAATCGTATGGATATGCTTGAGCGTGTAGCTAAGGAAACAGATGAGAAACTGGCTTGTTATATTCTCAAGGCGATTACAGAAGGCATCTCCTATGACCATCTGAGAGCCAGATCTGACATTCCTTGCTGCAAAGATACTTACTACGAATTGTACAGACGCTTCTTCTGGCTTCTGAGTGAGGAGAGACAATGATGAAAATAGTAGATATTGCAGTCAAGAAAGTCTATCGCTTTAACTGTCCGAATTGTCAGAGCAGGCTTGAAGCTGATAGCAGTGAACTATTGGACATTGGCGGTAAGGTAAATAAGTTCTACTGCCCCGTCTGTAGAAAAGACCGTTATATTTCCTGGTCCGATCTCAGGAAGAAGATAGTCTACGAGGGTTCGCAGAATTAACAGGCTCCTTTATGAAAGGAGTGGTCACAATATGACAAAAGATCAAATTATCGCACTGGAGAATTTACAGCGAGTTGCTATGGATCATGTGAGAATAGCTGGAGCGATTGACGAGGCAATTCAAGCTATCAAGTTGGAGATGGATATCGAAAGACCTGATTACTTAGAAATACTTGTCAAGACTCATCAGAATTACTTACAAGATCGTAAGGCTGCTTTAGGCAAAGATTTTGATACGCGAGAAAATGAAGCTTGGAAAGATTTATTGTTCGCTATTTCATCTAAGAAGGAGTCCTAACAAGGGCTCTTTCTTTTTATATTTCTAACCTAGATTAAAACCAGGACGAAGGTGACCGGAAATAATGCTAAATTAGTATTTGGAAAAATTCCCGGGGTGAGATTTTCGGAAAACATTTTAGAAAGGAGGCTAAAAATGGATATCGTAATTGCTGTTATCGTAGGAGCTGTTGTTGGGGTACTTGTTACTCTGTTGATTTTCAGCACCATCAGCGCAGGCAACTTGAGAGTAGATCAGTCTATTCCTGAAGATGATCCTTATCTGTTCTTGGAGCTGACAAAGAGCGTAAGTACGGTTCTCAAGAAAAAGTTCGTAGTTCTCGGAGTACGAGTAGAAGACTTCATTCCGCACAAATAACACTTCCTTTTATGGAACCCTAATATAACGAAAGGAGAAATGAATATGGGTGAAGAAATTAAAGGTTTGTTGGAGAAGGAAATCAAGTCTGAAATCGAAAACTTGAGTTCTCTCGACGCTGGAAGCCAGCAACATTCTGCCGCAGTAGAAAGTTTGGCTAAGCTGTATAAGCTGAAAATCGAAGAAGACAAATCTTCCATGGATTACTACGAGAAGGAAGAGAGCCGTAATACGGAACTCAACATCAAGCGTAATCAGATGGATGAAGCTGTCAAAGATCGATATTTCAGGTTTGGTATTGCTGCCGCTGAACTGGTATTGCCGCTGATGTTCTATGGAATCTGGATGAAGAGAGGGTTCATGTTTGAGAAGGAAGGCACATTTACTTCCCAAACATTCAGAGGTTTATTCAGTCGATTCAAACCGACTAAGAAGTAAGCCGGTTCCAAAAGCGGAGGGGTCGTGTGAATAACACGGTCTCTTCGTTTTTCCCCTGCACCAAATTTACAATCTCTATTATGAGAGATGTAAAAGTGCTTTTTATCTCTTGATAAATTAGTAGTGGTGAGTATACTTAAATTGCCACACAATCATCAAGGAGGTAATTTGCAATGAGCTTTTTTAACGATGCGCAGAGAGACGCTTTACTTACAGGACGGTATATTTGTAGTGAATGCGGGGCCCTCATGGAATTTGAGGACGAATGGGAAGAAGTATTGATCTGTCCCGAATGCGGTCATTCCGTAGATTTAGAACACTACGGGTTTGAGAATGACGAAGCATATAAAGCCCTATATCCGTCGAAAGAAGATGTCTGCGACGACTAATTAAGATTATTAGCAAGAGGAAAGGGTCCTGACGAGGGCTCTTTCTCTTTTCTTTTTATAGGTGATATATATGCGTTATCATTTTGACAAACCTACAATTTATCTCTCAATGTATGGTTCTCGATATGTTTGTGAGCATCCTGTATACGACAGTTGCACTTTATATTTAATCGAGGATAAAGGCTTAGCTGTAATTCAGCAGCGTTTCGATTCAGAATCCAAAAGTACATGGTGGAGCGAGGTTGACCCATGGATTACTGACGCTTTATATTTGCATCCGGATTTTAAGGAATATTTCAATGCTCGTGCTGGAGCTTGTAAGGACGGACTCTACCCTACCGTTACTGTCAGACAAATAATGTGGGCTCTCAAGATGAAACCCATCAAGCGAGAACGATGGGAAACCGTATTTGATAGACGAGATATTTAACCGCTAAAATCGCATCTCCCTTTATGAGAAACCAAAGCAAAATTTGAAGGGAGAAACAAATATGAAAACTTGGAAAAATAAATTATCTGCTATTGCTATGCTTGGATGTGGGTACGTTGGTGTACTGCTTGAAAACGACGCAACAGCACTGGTATTTTTAGCCATGTTTGCAGTTTCACTGTTCTTTGCAAAAGAGAATCGGATTTATTAAGATTAGGGCCGCTAACAACGGCTCTTTTCTTTTTCGCCAAAAATACATCGTCTATTACGAAAACAACCTGAAAGGAGTTATTAAGGAGTATGGACGAAATGAAGATTGGATCTAAATTCACAACGGGCATCATTTCAAAGTTGGTGAGTATGGTAATCCGAAAGAAGTTTGGGTATGATGTACAGCTCAAGCTTAACGAGGTAACAGCCACAGTCAATGACGGAAAAACGCATGTTCATCTGGATGTAGACGCCGAACTCACAAAGGAAGAACTCAATAAGATTCTTGCGAGTATTGGTTTATAAGATTAGGGCCGCTAACAACGGCTCTTTTCTTTTTCCGCGCGAATTTTACAACTCTCTTTATGAGAGACAGGTTAAATCAGTCTCTTTTGCTTTTTATATTTCATGAAAGGAGAAACCATGAGCATCGAACAGCTTAGACTCATTCTATGCGACATGTACCAAATGGACCTGTGGTACCCGCCGTTGTTTGGAAAGTGGTCCGATGAATTCAAAAAAGCGAGTTACTCGCAGTGGGCTGTCGACGAGCTCTTAGACTATATCGCCGAGCATATTTATCCTCGTACTTACGGGTCTGTTGACGAATTCTGTGAACTCACTCACGACTTTGCAATGACAACGGCTCGATATTCAAGGATAAATCCCCAAACACGCCAGATGTTTCAGACAGCTAGTCGCTTAGCTGCTGATATTTTGGATCTCTTGCACGCAATGAAATAACATGAAAGGAGAAAAGAAACATGAGCAAGAACCAAGCAATTTCATCGGTGCTGCACAAGTCAGGGCTTTACATCAAGAAGTATTCTCCTGTAGCTCTGTCTTGTATAGCATCAGTAGGCGTCGTGGTAACTGCTGTCGTGGCAGTTAAGGCTACTCCAAAGGCTGTGGTTAAAATCCACGCTGATAGCCGAAAGAACCATGATGGAGACCCATACGCCTACACCAAGAAAGAAGCTGTTGCATCAGCATGGAAATGTTATATTCCGGCTATAGCAATCGGTGCTTCTACAATCGCCTGCATTATGGGTGCAAACGCTTTGAACAGGCGTCAGCAGGCAGCACTCACAAGTGCCTATGCACTCGTCCAGAATTCCTATAAGGAGTATAAGGACAAACTGAAAGAACTGTATGGAGAGGAAGCACATAACGCTATTGTTGACTCGATTATGAGTGAAAAGTGTAAGGACATCTCTATCTCTGCAACCGGAGGTTGGTTCAATTCCTCTCTGGATTTTGGTGAAGGAATGGAACCCGAAGTGGTTCGTACATTCTATGACAGTTTCTCTCAGCGATATTTTGAAACCACCATCGAAAAGGTCATTCAGGCAGAGTACCACTTGAACCGCAACTTTATGTTCGCAGGTACGATTCCTCTGAATGACTTTTATGAGTTCTTAGGGCTTGAAAAGACGGACTTCGGCGACACTGTAGGTTGGTCTTCCGTAAACGGTGATATTTACTGGATTGACTTTAATCATCGCAGAGTAACTCTGGATGACGGCATGGAGGTGTATGTGATCGATATGGTTTTTGAGCCTACAGCGGACTGGATGGAAGACATCTGAGTCCGCAAAAAATACATTTCCCATTATGAAAAACGAAAAGGAGGTTTCGCTTTATGAACAACAGTAAATTGGTTAAAATCCTTGGTCTTGTCGCCACTGTAGGAGGTATAGCAGCAACACTGCTTACCGATTGGGTAAACGAGAAGAAAATGGATGAGAAAATCAATGAGTGTATTGACGCAAAGCTTGCCGCACTTAGCGATGATGAAGATGAAGAGTCCTAACAAGGGCTCTTTCTTCTTGTCCGATTATGCACGCTATGTGTGACACAGCCGCATCAATCATCTTGGAGTATATCCAAGAACACCTTTTCAGCCCCTCGCTGTCTTGGGATAAGCGAGAGTTTAAGAAAAGGTCATACGAACAATGGGCTGCACATGAGATTATCGAGCGTATTTTAGATCATCCTTTTGATCCACCTTTAGACACAATCGAGAATTTCTTGTTTGAGATGTACTTCTGTGCTTGCTTCAGCGGCGAAGACGAGAACAGAACATTTATATTTCAAACGGCAGTCGAAACAGCAGAAGACATCGTGCTTCTATTTGTCTAGCAATCATTCACCGAAAGGAGAAAAGAAATGGCTAAACCTAACTTAGCAAGCATTGCTAAAAGTGTACGGACGGCAATGAAAAAACATAGTCCGGAGATTCTTACTGGCATCGGTATTGCCGGTATGATTACTACTACCATTATGGCAGTTCGAGCAACACCTAAGGCTCTTGTTCTTATTGAAGATAAAAAAGATGAACTGGGTACGGACGAACTGACAAAGGTAGAGACGGTTAAGGCTGCATGGCCTTGTTATATTCCCTCTGCTCTTGTTGGAACAGCATCTGTGCTTTGTCTAATTGGTGCAAGTTCTACGAACTTCCGTCGAAATGCTGCTCTCGCTACTGCTTACACCCTTTCTGAATCTACTCTTAAGGAGTATCAGGAAAAGGTAGTAGAAACCATCGGCGAGAAAAAAGAGCGTGATATTCGAGAGCAGGTAGCAAAAGAAAAGATGGTTAAAAATCCGGTTCGTGAGGTTATCTTGACTGAGAGAGGCGGTAACACCATCTGCTACGATGTTATCTCGGGTAGATATTTCAAGTCTGATAGAGATACCATCAGCCGCATTGTCAACGACCTCAACCGACAAATGCGAGATGAAATGTATGTAAGTCTTAATGACTTCTACTATGAACTCGGTCTGGACAGCACCAAAATGGGCGATGATCTCGGCTGGAACATTGATAAAGGCTATATCGAGATCGATTTCTCGTCCCATCTGGATGCAAACGGTACGCCTTGCCTCGTAATGGACTACCAGGTAGCTCCTGTCTACGATTATAGGTAATTTACCGCGCGAAAATTACAACGGCTTTAATGGAAGAACACTTCCACAATTTCACAAATTTGAAAGGAGATTTCACAATGGAAAACACTAAGATCATGAACAACGAGGTTATCGAGGCTACTGAAGAGGTTATCAAAAACACTGGTATGAGTAAGGGCGTAAAGATTGCCGCTGGTATCGGTTTGAGCGTAGTTGTAGGCTATGTTGTCTACAAGTATGTTGCAAAGCCGGTAGTGGCTAATATCAAGGCTCAGATCAACCAGAAGAAGATGGCTGCTGAAGAGCAGGCGATGTACGCGGAGTCTGAGGTCGTGGATGCGATTGAGGAAAACTAACACAAAACTGAAATTTGAAAGGTTCGGATAAGGGGGAGTACCTGTAACAAGGTGCTTTCCCTTTTTCTTTTACCTAACCGAAAAGAAGGAGGTTAAGCACATGAGAGAATACAGGTATGATGGGCCCATTATGCGTTTTGAAGATTGTGTCCAGCATCGCTGGAAAGCTTCTACATACGCCCCTTCCGAAGCCAAGGCGAAGAGCAATCTTGCTTATCGCTATAAAAAGGAAAATGGCTTGATGCCTAATACCAAGATCACATTGCCCGGCAAGCTTATTCCGGCTTAAGAAAGGAGAAAACCCAGTGGAGGAATACAAATCCAATTCCGACAAGGCTCGTAAGGAGCAATCGGAAAAGAAGGTTGAAGCGGTTATTACCGGGACCGCAAAAACAAGAAAAAAAGGCGAAATGCAAAAATTCGCCGATGTGTTTATCGCTGAAGACGCTAACAATGTTAAGTCTTATATTTTGATGGAGGTTATTGTGCCTGCTGTTAAAAAGGCTATCTCTGACATTGTTACTACAGGTATCGATATGATTCTGTACGGCGAAGCCGGTAGATCCAAGCGCAGTACCGCAAATAAGGTGTCATATCGAAACTATTACGACCAGAGTTCGGAGCGTGTTCGTGCAGGTTCGGGAAGTACAAGACGAGGCGGCATTGACTACGATGATATTGTCTTTGATACTCGTGGCGATGCCGAGTCTGTACTTGATGCGATGCACGATATTATCGCTCAGTACGGTACTGTCAGTGTGGCTGATCTTTATGATCTGGCTCGTGTTCCGAATGACAACTTCACTATGAACCGTTATGGTTGGACAAACCTCAACGGCGCACAGCCCGTAAGAGTTCGAGATGGTTATATTCTCAAACTCCCGAGAGTTGTGCCTTTGAATTGAAAGGAGAAAAACAATGCTTGAATGTAAAGTCTGCGGCACCAAATTTAATGCTATCGTTGAGAAGCATTACGTCGCTCGTGATAATGGCAAGACCGGTTTGGCAGTAGCTTTTGGCTCTACTAATGAAGAGAGTCTGTATGATGCTTTTGATTGTCCTATGTGCGGCTGTCAGGTTATTGCTAAGGAGCGTAAGCGTAACTTTGTTCTTTTTACTGAAATGGAGGATGCTGAAGATGACAAGAGCTGAGACTCTGGAAAAAGCAAAAGCCTGTGTATGCGGTCAGAGAGAGAACGAATACGGTTCTCCTGAAGATAACTTCACCGCTATTGCAGGTTTCTGGAGCGTCTATAAGGGCGTTGAATTCACTGCAAACGATGTTGCTATGATGATGGCACTGCTCAAAATCGCACGAATCAGAACAGGTACGGCTACGGACGACAGCTACGTTGATCTGGCTGGTTACGCTGCCTGTGGTGCAGAAATCAATTCTAATAAGTAAAGGAGAAAATATTCCATGAAAAATAAAACCGAAATCATGAAGAGCGTCAGCGGTATCGCCAATAAGACCGTTATGAAGCTCAAGAAGCACAGCCCTGAGATTCTCGTTGTGGCTGGCGTTGTTGGTGCTGTTGCCAGCGCCGTTATCGCTTGTAAGGCGACTACCAAGGTCGGTAAGATTACCGAAGAAGCCAAGGATATGATCGATTCTATCCACGAATCCGAAAAGAACGGCATTACTCCTGCCGGTGAAACCTACACCAAGGAAGATTGCCAGAAGGATCTCGCTATCACTTATGTTCAGACCGGTATCAAGTATGCAAAGCTCTATGCTCCTGCTGTGATTCTTGGTTCTCTGTCTATCACCAGCATTCTCGCTTCCAATAACATTCTGCGTAAACGCAATGTTGCTCTTGGTGCTGCTTATGCCGCTATTGATAAGAGCTTCAAAGAGTATCGTGGTCGCGTCATTGAACGCTTTGGCGAGCAGGTCGATCACGAACTGAAGTACAACATCAAGGCAAAGAAATTCGAGGAAATCGAAACTGATCCTGAAACCGGTAAGCAGAAAAAGGTTAAGAAGACGGTGATGGTAACTGACCCAAATCTTCAGAGTGACTATGCTGTTTACTTTGACAACAAGAGCCGTAACTACGAGACCAATATGGATTACAACCGTATGTTCCTAAAAGCCCAGCAGCAGTTTGCCAATGACAAGCTTCAGGCTCGTGGTCATATTTTCCTGAATGAAGTTCTCGATGATCTGGATCTGCCTCGTTCCCCTGCCGGTCAGATTGTAGGCTGGACTAAGGATGGTCCTGACGGCTATGTCAATTTCCGTATTCTCGAAGTCGAGCGTGAGACTGAAGACGGTCGTCATGAGCCTGCCCTGCTCCTCGACTTTAATGTAGAGGGCGACATCTGGAGTCAGATGTAAGAAACCACCTTCAGACTAACTCTCTGGGGGTGGTCATTTTATTATAAAGGAGATTTAATTATGCGTACTTTAACGAGGATCTCGTTCATTCTTCTGAGTTTCGTTCTCTGTCTTGTCATCGTACTCAGAGTGACTGCGGGTCCTGCAAATACTGACGAAGAGGTTATTCCTACAGCAAGAGCTGTTGAGGTTGAACCTCTCATACTTACACAAACTATGGTCAGGTATCAAGCACCAGAAATAAAATCTGCTAAAGTGATATTTGACGAACCTGAGGTTGTTGAAGAGGTATGGCCTTACCCAATCACTCAGGAAGAAATTGACCTGATTGCTTTGGTCACGATGGCTGAGGCAGAGGGCGAAACCGAGTTGGGTAAAAGACTCGTCATTGATACGATTCTTAACAGAATGGATGATCCTCATTTTCCCGACACTGTGCATGATGTGATATATTACCCGAACGCATTCAGCGTTATGTGGAACGGTCGAATTGACAGATGCTACGTTATGCTGGAGATTGTCGAGCTTGTAAAAGAAGAACTCTTGAATCGCACAAATTCTGAGTGCGTATTCTTCATGGCTGGTGGGTACAGTGCCTACGGAGAACCCATGTTTCAAGAGTGTTGCCATTATTTCTCAAGTTATGATTGATGAAAGGAGAAGCATATGATGAGAGCTTTGTTTTCTTATTTTCTTTCCACTATGGCTGGACTCTGCCTCGTAGGAGGTATTGCTGTTCTCACTGGTGGAAAGGAGTATTAAATGGATATTCTGGATGATTTCATCTCTGCTGTCGACTCCATGCTTGATAGTAAGAGAAAAAGACATATTACCGGCGGGATTCTTCTGAGCGCAGCGTTGCTGTTCGGAGGTCTCGCCGTAACTGTCATTACCATTAAAATCGAGGAGGATTACGATGAGTAAAATCAATTTTGCTATGTTCTTGGCAGGTGCCACTGTAGGCGCTGCCGGAGCATGGTTTTACTGCAAACGATATTATGAGCAGATAGCTCAGGAAGAGATCGATTCGGTTAAGGCTGCCTTTGCTGAGCGTAAGCCTGATGCTTTGAAGAACGCTAAGAACTTCGAAGATAGTACGGACGACAACAAGCAGAAGGCTAACATGGCTAAGCTGAAGCCTGATCTGGTTGACTATGCTGCCAAACTTCAGGCAGAGGGTTACACCAACTACTCTGCACACAGCGAAAAAATCAATAATGAGGAGGCTGAAACTGTGGTTGTCAAACCTCATGTTATCTCTCCTGACGAGTATGGTGATTGTGATTATACCACGATCAGCTTGACCTATTACTCTGATGGAGTGCTGGCTGACGATGAAGACGAAATCGTCGAAAATGTTGAAGACACCGTGGGTGCTGACTTTGCGGAACATTTTGGTGATTATGAAATGGATTCTGTCCACATTCGTAATGACCGCAGAAAGTGCGATTACGAGATCTGTAAGGACAATCGCTCCTATACTGCTGTTACCGGAATCGACCCCGACGATATGGAGGACTAAATGACTGAATTTGAGCTGAACAACGAATATTTTAATTGGATGTGTCAGCTCGTATGTAACGAACGATATCATCGGAGATTGTCCTTTCGAAAGCTGTTAAGCCATTTGCATCAGATTGACTTCCAGTATAGTCATCCGATGGACGGCAATAGAGCTGAAGATGGGATTGATCTCCGATATCGTTTTGGTTACGAAAATAAATACGAGGGTCCTATGATTGCCAGTTATTTGGACAATCGCCCTTGTAGCGTTTTAGAGATGCTGATTGCGCTGGCATTTCGTTGCGAGGAGCATATTATGCAAGACTCTGACGCAGGTGATCGCATGGGCCAATGGTTTTGGAACATGATTGTAAACCTTGGTCTGGGTAGTATGAGTGATTCTCGGTTTGATGCGGCGTATACGGACGATGTGATATTTCGATTCATGGACCGCAAGTACAAGCGCAATGGCGAAGGCGGTCTATTCACTGTTGAACGCTGCAAGTGTGATATGAGATCTGTTGAGATCTGGTATCAGATGAACTGGTATCTGGACAGCATCCTGTAAAAGAATTACTACTACCTATAGCCGAAACGAAAGGAGAAATGATACATGGCTGATATGATCCGTTATATTTTCAGCAGTCTTAATGACACTGAAACAACCCTGCGAGTGATTTCAAAGTCGCTCAGAAAGCAGGCTTCCTTTAACCGTAGTGTTACTTTCTTTAGTGTCACTATAGCGCTTCATCTCATCATTCAGGAGATGGAAATTCGTAGCATCAACAGAGATCTGGAAGCTTTGCAGAAAGAGATCAAGGAGCTCAAAAAGACGGAAGGAGACTAAAGAACCTCGATGATCGACTTTTTAATGATTTCAACCCGTAGTACGAAGCGTGGTGTAATAGAAATCTATCCGAAGTTCATCATTAAAAAAAGCTCCGACCTGATGATTAGAGGCGGTGACTTCTATGCCATTTGGTTAGAAGACCGAGGTTTATGGTCTACGGATGAGCAAGATGCACTCCAACTTATTGACCGGGAACTTGACAAGTATGCAGAGGAAAACCGCAAGAACTTTGATTCAAGCATTAAGGTTCTGCACATGTGGGATTCCGAATCCGGGATGATCGATTCATGGCATAAATACTGTCAAAAGCAGATGCGAGACTCCTTTCACATGCTTGATGAGAAACTTATATTCTCCAATACGCCGACGAACAAAAAAGACTATGCGAGTAAGCGGCTGAACTATCCTCTTGAGGAAGGAACCACAGATGCATGGAATAAGCTGATGTCCACAATTTACTCTGAGGAAGAGAGAACGAAAATTGAATGGGCTATCGGCTCCATTGTCTGTGGAGAGTCGAAGAAATTGCAGAAATTTATGGTTCTGTACGGTGCAGCAGGTACGGGTAAGTCTACGGTTCTGAACATTGTTCAGCAACTCTTTGAGGGCTATTACTCTGTCTTTGACGCTAAGGCGCTGGGCTCATCCAGTAATTCCTTTGCGTTGGAGGCATTTAAGACAAACCCACTTGTGGCAATTCAGCATGATGGCGACTTATCTCGCATTGAGGATAACACTCGACTGAACAGTTTGGTTTCACATGAGTTGATGACGGTGAACGAAAAGTTCAAATCGACCTACGCAAACCGCTTCAAGTGCTTCCTGTTCATGGGCACCAATAAACCGGTCAAGATTACGGACGCAAAGTCAGGTCTTATCAGACGATTGATCGATGTGTCCCCTTCCGGAAATAAATTGAGTCCCAAGGAATACAAGGCGGTGACAAAGCGGATCGAATTTGAGCTCGGTGCAATTGCTTATCATTGTCAGGAAGTCTATCTGGAGAATCCGGACAGATACGATGATTATATTCCCGTGACGATGCTCGGTGCATCTAATGATTTCTATAACTTCATTATTGATTCTTACCATGTCTTCAAGAAAGAAGACGGGACAACTCTCAAGGCCTCATGGGAGATGTATAAAACCTATTGTGACGAGGCAAAAGTTACCTTCCCATTCTCTCAGAGGATATTTAAGGAAGAACTGAAAAACTACTTCCGGGATTACAAGGAGAGGTTCAATCTCGATGACGGAACTCGTGTGCGAAGTTATTACATTGGCTTTCGAACCGAGAAATTTGAAGATAAGACGCTCACTGAGCAAGATAAGCCCGAACATAAACTGATTGAGTTCCTAAAACAGAAATCGGTCTTCGACAGAGAATGTGCGGATTGCCCTGCTCAGTATGCTTCAGCTAAAGAGACACCAACTTCCAAATGGGACGAAGTTTCTACCAAGCTGAGTGACTTGTCTACATCAAGATTGCATTATGTGAAAATCCCGGAGAACCACATTGTTATCGACTTTGATATTCAGGATAAGGACGGCAATAAGTCGTTTGAACTGAATCTCAAGGAAGCGAGTAAATGGCCGCCGACCTATGCTGAACTCAGCAAAAGCGGTCAGGGCATCCACCTTCATTATATTTATGCCGGCGATGTCAGTAAGCTCAGCCGAGTGTATGACGACCACATTGAAGTGAAAGTCTTCACCGGTAAAAGCTCGCTGCGCAGAAAGCTGACAAAGTGTAATGATCTGCCTATCGCAACGATCAACTCGGGTTTACCACTGAAAGGAGAAAAGCAAGTGATAAATTTTGAAGGGGTGAAGAGCGAGAAAGGGCTTAGAACACAAATCAAGCGAAATTTGAACAAGGAGTACCATCCGGCAACAAAGCCCAGTATCGACTTCATTTACAAGATTCTTGAGGATGCTTATGCAAGCGGACTCAATTACGATGTGACTGATATGCGTAATGCTGTTTTGGCATTTGCAGCAAGCAGTACACACCAGGCGGATTACTGTATCAAGCTTGTCAACAAGATGCAGTTCAAATCTGTAGACCAGTCAGCAGGAGCAAAAAATGATGATGCCAAGCTCGTGTTCTACGATGTTGAAGTGTTTCCGAACCTGTTCCTGGTGAACTGGAAAATTGAGGGTGAGGGTAAGCCGGTAGTTCGTATGATTAACCCCACCCCGACTGAAATTGAGGAGCTGATGAGGTTCCGTCTGGTTGGCTTCAACTGCCGCCGATACGATAATCATATTCTCTATGCCCGGTTGATGGGGTATACGAACGAACAGCTTTACAATCTCTCGACCAAAATCATCAACGGCAGTGCAAACTGTTTCTTTGGTGAAGCCTATAATGTGTCGTATACGGATGTGTATGATTTCTCCAGTAAGAAGCAGTCTCTGAAGAAGTTTGAGATCGAACTGGGTATCCATCATCAGGAGCTTGGTCTCCCCTGGGACAAACCTGTGCCTGAGGAACTTTGGACGAAAGTTGCCGAGTATTGTGACAACGATGTTATTGCAACAGAAGCAACCTTTAATGCTCGTAAAGCAGACTTTACGGCTCGTCAGATTCTGGCGGATGTGGCGGGGATGTCGGTTAATGACACGACGAACTCTCTGACTACCAGAATTATATTTGGCAACAACCGTAAGCCTCAGGATCAGTTCAATTATCGTTTCATGGGTGATGAGAGCCAGATCTTCGACCCTAATGCGGATCTTCCGTTTACAATGGGGCTTGAAGACTACGACGAGTTCACACAGTTCGATAAAAACCATCGTCCTATTTTCCCTGGCTACACATTCGAGGGCGGCAAGTCTGTTTACAGAGGCGAAGAAGTCGGCGAGGGCGGTTATGTATATTCTGAACCCGGTATGTACAGCAATATTGCTCTGTTGGATATTGCCTCCATGCATCCGAGCAGCATTGTAGCAGAAGAACTCTTTGGACCGGAATACACAAAACGATTCAATGAAATCCTCCAGGCTCGCATTGCCATCAAGCATAAGGATTTTGACAAGGCAAAGAAGATGCTGGGCGGTGCATTGGCTAAGTACCTGACTGACGAGAATGCTGCGGCTGATTTGGCACAGGCTCTGAAGATTGCAATTAACTCTGTGTACGGTCTGACCTCAGCTGGATTTGAAAATCCGTTCCGAGATAACCGCAACAAGGACAACATCGTTGCGAAGCGTGGAGCTTTGTTCATGGTCAATCTCAAACACGCTGTTCAGAGTCAGGGTTTTACTGTAGCACACATCAAAACCGACTCCATCAAGATTCCGGACGCAACGCCTGAGATCATCAAGTTCGTGACTGAATACGGCAAGTTGTATGGGTACAACTTTGAGCACGAAGCAACCTATGACCGTATGTGTCTGGTGAACGATGCAGTTTATATTGCTCGTTATGCTACCGTTGAAAAGTGCTGCGACCTGTATGGGAAAAAGTACATCGATTCTGCAAAGGATATTTGCAAAGAGAACAAGAAGCATCCATATGCATGGACGGCAACCGGTACCCAGTTCCAGATTCCTTATGTGTTTAAGACGCTGTTCAGCAAGGAGAACATTGAGTTCGAGGATATGTGTGAAACGAAGTCCGTGACTTCCTCGCTCTACCTCGACATGAATGAGGCTCTGCCGGATGTGTCTAAGCTTGAAGACGAGGTTGCCGCACTGAAGAAAAAGTATGCTGATACAAACGGCGATTATCCCTTCGACATCGATTCGGAAATTCAGAGTAAGACAGCCGAAATCGCTAAGGGTCATGACTACCACTTCATCGGAAAGGTTGGACAGTTCTGCCCGATTAAGCCTGGGTGCGGAGGCGGCATCCTGCTTCGTGAGACAGAAAACAAGAAGACTGGCGAAAAAGGTTATGCTGCTGCTACGGGTTCCAAGGGTTTCCGTTGGCTTGAATCCGAGATGGTCGAGCAGCTGGACAAGCAGGGTGACATTGACCGTGGCTATTACAACAACATGGTCGACGAGGCAGTTAAGTCGTTGTCTGTTTACGGTGACTTCGAACGCTTTGCGGCGGACGAACCGTATGTTTCGGATAACACCCCTCCGTGGTTCGGAGCGGGCGAGCCTCATGAGGACGATGCTACTCCGTTTGACGTGAGGTAACACTTATGATTCTAATTCTGCTAATTGCTGTGCTCATTTATATTTTGTGTACGGCTGATTTCACTGAGTCCTGTATTCCAAATGAGGAGTGCAGGACTTGCCCATTTCCATGCGATAAACGCAAAAATTGAAAGGAGAAAATAATTATGGCTTACAAAGCAGTAGACAACATTATCATCGAGAATGCTCGAATCATTTTCCGCAACTTCAAGGGTGAGGAGTCTAAGTACAATCGTGCCGGCTCCCGCAACTTCTGTGTGGTCATCGAAGACCCTGATATGGCACAGAAGCTCATTGAGGATGGCTGGAATGTTCGTGTCCTGGCTCCTCGTGATGAGGACGAGGCTCCTCGCCATTATATTCAGGTGGCGGTCAGCTTCGACAACATCCCCCCGAAGGTCATCATGATTACTCGTCGAGCTAAGACCCAGCTGGATGAAGAGTCCATTGGAACTCTGGACTTTGCAGAGATTCGTAATGTCGACCTGACGATCCGTCCTTACAACTGGGAAGTCAACGGTAAAACTGGCGTTAAAGCGTACCTCAAGACGATGTATGTCACTATTGAGGAAGACGAATTCGCCGAAAAGTACGCTGAAACTGAGGGCCCTGAGGAGATGCCTTTCTAAAAGCGAATAGGTGCCAGCTTAGTACATGTCTGGTTAAATGTCCAGTAAGATCTCGATTAGGTGTGCACGCCTATGACAGTAAGAGGAAACAGCCTATCCCCTTTAACAACCGAAAGGAGGTCAAGCCATGCTGTGGCAGAAAAAGAAAAAGCGCAAAAAGGCTACAAAGCCTAAAGCAGTTACTTTGACTGCTCCTCAGCAGCCGGTGGAAGAGATTCCGCAAACGACTGAACCTGAGAAGAAAGAAGAAACGCCAAAGCAAAAAAAGCCCTCTGGAAAAAAATCCGAAAAGTTTTTAACTCCAGAGAAAGCTTTCTTAGAAGCATTCGGACGGTTGACTAACCGACATCGGGCTTGGGACGCTTGGCGTGACTTCATTACCATGTTCGCTTGTTCGCTATCCAACCCACTTGATAAAGAGCACCGGGACAAGCGAGAAGCGTTATATTTGGAAATCATCAAAAAATACAATAAGAAGGAACAAGAGGTGTTTCCTGAACTGGCTGCTCAGACGGTCTTGGCTTTGGAAGAAAACCCGGAGCAGGACTTTCTTGGCAGCATTTTCATGTCCCTTAATCTCGGTGACGAGCATAACGGTCAGATCTTTACACCGTATCATGTCTGTGAACTAATGGCTGAAATGACGATGGACGGCATAGTAAAAAAGGTAGAACAGGACGGTTATATTTCAATCAACGATCCTTGCTGCGGAGCTGGAGCCACATTGATTGCCGGAATCCACACTGCAAGAAAGCAATTGGAAAAAGCGAACCTGAATTACCAAAATCATCTTCTCATCGTTGCACAGGACATCGATGAAACTGTAGCACTGATGTGTTATATTCAGCTTTCACTTTTGGGTGTAGCCGGATATGTAAAGGTCGGAAATTCTCTGACAGAGCCGATGACAGATAACGACAACAAAGAGAATTACTGGTTTACCCCAATGTACTTCTCCAATGTCTGGGTGCTGCGTCGAATCTTCGGAGGATACTGATGGCAGGCATATCACTTCGAGACTATCAAACAGATGCTGTTGAGAGAATGAAAAACGGCTGCATTCTTTGTGGCGGTGTCGGTAGTGGCAAATCCAGAACAGCTTTAGCCTATTACTACAAACAGAATGGCGGTAAGCTCGGCACAAAGAGTTATATTCGGATGCCAGGTACGCCAAAAGACCTGTACATCATTACCACGGCAAGAAAAAGAGATACTTTGGAATGGGAGGGTGAGCTTTCGCCCTTCCTTCTCTCTATCCATGAAGAGGTCAATACCTATAAAAATAAGGTCGTCGTTGATTCCTGGAACAATATTGGGAAGTATGCAACGGTTACAGACGCATTCTTTATATTTGATGAGCAGCGTGTTGTCGGTTCAGGTGCATGGGTCAAGGCTTTTCTGAAAATTGCCAAGTTTAACGAATGGATTCTATTATCCGCCACCCCAGGAGATACATGGGAGGATTATATCCCAGTCTTTGTAGCAAATGGCTTTTACAAAAACCGAACTGCTTTCAAAGAAGAACACATGGTCATGACCTGGGTAAATGGAAAATACCCAAAAGTAGACAGATATTTGGGAGTAGGACGACTCATCCGGCTTCGTAATCGCATTCTTGTTGATATGGATTTCAAGCGGGAAACTTGTTCGCATCATGAGGACGTATATGTCAATTATGATGTTGCGAAGTATAAAGAAACAAGCCGTCTTCGCTGGAATCCCTATAAAAATGAGCCAATTGTTAATGCCGGAGAACTCTGCTATGTATGGCGACGCGTCGTAAATGAGGATGAGTCAAGACAAATTGCTTTGATGGAGCTGTTTGAGAAGCATCCTAAAATGATCGTCTTCTACAATTTTGATTATGAGCTTGATATTCTGAAAAATCTCTACTATGGAGAAAATGTCGAGATTGCAGAATGGAATGGTCATAAACACCAGCCGATTCCGACTTGTGACAGTTGGGTGTATCTGGTTCAGTATACCGCCGGTGCCGAAGGATGGAACTGCATTAGCACGGACACTATTGTGTTCTACTCGCAGAACTACTCCTACAAAATTATGAAGCAATCAGCAGGACGAACCGACCGACTAAACACCCCATTCAAAGATCTCTATTATTACCATTTGAAGTCCCGTTCTGGCATTGATTTGGCTATCAGTCGAGCACTAAGCGAGAAGCGGAATTTCAATGAAACCAAGTATGTTGGCAGCTATAAACCCAAAGCTACCTGAGAAAGGAGAAAAGATGATAACCATTGATGTTGCGGAGTATTGCTCTGCTTGCATGGACTTCGACCCTGATATTCAGCGACCGCAAAAAGCATACGGAATGAGTGAAGAGATCATCATATCCGACACGGTCATTCGATGCTCAAATCGAAATCGATGCAAAAATATCGAGCGATACCTGAGAAAGAAGGTGACGGACGATGGCGTTGTCAAGACTGGCGAAGCAATGCCGTGAATGCCCTTTTGTCGAGACCTGTGAGCACAAGAAATTGGAAGCGGTAGGATGTTTACCAGATCCGATCATGGCAGATGTCAAAGCCCCGGTTACCGCTGATATAGCTGCTCCAATTTTGAGAGAAACTGTAAGCCGTGTAGTAGACGGAAAAGTTGTAACAATGTATAAGGACGAGCTGGAAAAGATCCTTTATAAGGATTTATATTCTCACCTCGGACTTCAGTTTGGAGGATAATATATGCCTGAATACGAAAAAGATACCTCATATCGTCCCGAAACGAAGAAGAGTGGCAGCCTTGCTTATAAAATCGGGCAGGCTATCGCTGTTCTGATGTCTTTGTGTGCCAGTGCGATTATCATAGCGGCTACGATCAAGCTTGTTATGTGGATTTTGTAAGGAGGTTTTGCAGATGAATGAAGAAAAGGAAGTCTACTTTGACCAGTATTGCAAATCTTGCAAGTGCCATGGTCTTAAAGAGTCTAAAGATCCATGTAATGATTGTCTTGCGGAGCCCAGTAATACAAATTCCCACAAACCGATAAATTATGAAAGTAAAAACAATTCTTGATGCCGAGAAAAAAGATGCGATTGATATTGCAACGGAACTTTACTATAGCGAAGAAGTCAAGAGAAAAATCGCACAGGCAAAATCTGTTTATGAAATCGGTCGCATCCTTAAACAGGCACGGCTCGATCAAGAGTGATATTTTTGAAAGGAGAATCTGATGTCTCAAAAATATGATGAATATCTGGAAAAACACAGGCAAGCTGTAAAAAAGGCTTATCAGTGGATTGCTGCTTATATTCCAGAACTGACAGATGTGGAGGCGACTCGAAATATTGAGTTCCATGATATGTCGAAGAATACGCCGGATGAGTATATGCCTTATGACGACTATTTCTACGGAGAGCAAACTCCGGCAGTCATTGAAGCATTTAACCGGGCATGGCTTATGCATATCCACCGAAATCCCCATCATTGGCAGCATTGGGGCTTAATCAATGATGAGCCTAAAGAAGGAACCATCCTTATAGAAATGCCGTACCCATACATTGTCGAGATGATCTGTGACTGGTGGGCATTCAGTTGGATTAAAGGCGATCTTTCTGAAATGTTTTCCTGGTATAAAGACCATGAATCCTATATTAAGTTGCATAACAACACTCGTTCGATTGTGGAAGAAATTCTTGGACTCATTAAAGACAAACTTAAGGAGGATAAATGATGGCTGATATTCTTGTAGTAAAAGTTAATATGTTCTTGAAGCCTAAGGAATTTGATAGCCTCTGTAATTATATTCGAGAGTCTTCAAAAACAGGAGTTGTTATTTTGCCTCCTTATTGTGATGCTCAGGTTGTGCCTGACAATTTAGAGATTCGAGTAGAGAAGGCCTGTGAAATGAAAGGAGAAAAACATGAATAATGAAACTACTACCATCACTCTAAAGAAAATTGTCGACTGCGAAGGCGAGAATGGAAGATACTATCTGGAGCTTCCTGATGGTTATCGTCTCATCTATAACAATGATGGCTATGTTGGTCGTTACGACCCTAATTTGAACGAGGTGATCTAAGATGCTGAAAATTGAAAACACTGAGGTTGTTGGTTGGGAAGCTGTTATTAGAGGAATGAGGAATCCTCTTAACAGTTGGCAAATGAGTGATAGTATTTTTGTCGAGGATGGCGAATATCATGATATTTGTGGTAATAGTGGTCCTTATAATGGAACTGTATCTGATACTGAGACGTTTTTCGAAATTGGACCTAAGGACTACGATCTCATGACCAGTCTTTGCAACGCCGGCACAGACCATCGCAAATTTATGCGGATGATTACCGTGTATCTTGATATTACCGCTCCGCTCTACTGGTGGAAGGAGTTCGACACGTATAAGGTCGGAACGGTTGCCAATTCCTGCTCCACAATGCATAAGATTGCGGATAAGGAATTTACGCTGGAAGATTTCAGCCACGATCATTTATTGGGCAAGGCTGTTCAATATAATGGATATGTGCCGACTTCCGTTCTGAAATGCACTATCGGTGCACTTAATGAATTTCGTAAACTTTATTTGGAGTCAAAAAACAAAGTATTCTGGTGGCAGATGATCCAGCTTCTGCCGAGTTCTTATAATCAGAAGCGGACAGTTATGCTGAATTACGAGGTTCTGGCGAATATTTATAAGTCTCGTAAGGATCATAAGCTCGACGAGTGGCACAAATTCTGCAATTGGATTGAGCGTCTGCCTTATTCGGAGTTGATTACGGGTAATAAGGAGGAGTAAGTCTTTGGAAATATTGAGAATAATTTTTCCGGCCCTTATGGTGATTGGCGCGCTTGGAAGTCTGGTGGTCAATATTGTCTCTAAAGGTGAGTACGCAATGAGCATACAATGGCTTGGCGCTGCTCTTCTATACACAGCTCTGATGCTGCGGAACAATCAGTGAAAGAGTATTTATAACTGCACGAAAAATACACCCCCTATTATGAAAGGAGGTAGCACACAATGAATTATTTTCTGGCAGTTAATGATCGGCAACTCGGCACTTGCTTGAGAATGCTGTTTGCTGAGAAACTTCAACCTGCTGTCCAAACCGTGTTGAACGAAAAGGGCAAGATTGAGTTTCATATCAGCATTGCAGCAGATCAGGAAGTGTTCGAAGAGCTGAACGAGCGCTACAAGATCATGATTTCTTAAGTTACTCGATTTCAAAGGTAAAGGGGCTGTAACAAGCCCTTTTACTTTTGTTATATTTGTGGTAAAATACTATGAGGAGGCGATGCTGATGAAAGTCAAATCCAGGATGTCCTGTCCGGTTCGAAGAAAAGACGGTACATGGACGACTATTATTAAAGAATTTGAAGAAGATATTCCAGATCTCGGACGGAAAGAGCTTATCTGCAACAAATGCGGACGCCCCGATTATCCGAAATGCAAAGAAACAGTTTGTGAAGCCTGGAAATACCACAAATCAAAAAATTAACAGGTTATGTAAGAGCTGAGGTTAAACCTTGGCTCTTATTTTTTGTGTACTGGTAAATCGTAATCATAGGAGGAAAAAATATGACGCCGAACGACTATCAGCAGGCAGCTCTTCGCACAGCCCCAGGATATTTACCGCCTGAGAGACTTCTGCTCAATGGCTTAATGGGTCTGAACGGAGAGGCTGGCGAAGCAATTGATATTTTGAAAAAGCATCTGTTTCAGGGGCATGAACTGGACACTGCACATATGGCTAAAGAGCTTGGAGATGTGGCTTGGTATCTCGCTGTAAGTGCAAACGCCATTGGGTATGACCTTGAAACCATCATGCAGATGAATGTGGACAAACTGAAAGCCAGGTATCCGGATGGTTTCGACGCTGAACACAGTCTGCATCGCAATCAGGATGATATTTAAGGAGGGTTTTCTATGAATGAACAATTCGGAGAAAAGGTAAAAGCTATTTTTGATAGTATTACCGTTCTTCAGGCAAAAGATAGCGACTTGAAACGAGATAACGCCAACATCAACGGTGACTCCCCTATGGGGGCTATGCTGCAATATGGTGCCAATACTGCTAAGGAATATAATCTGGAGTATTTGATTAAACCTGCAATTGCAGAACTGCACCGCGATGGTTGGATTCACATACATGACCTTGACTTCTATGCATGGACGACGACCTGCACGCAGATTGAGCTTCGCAAGCTTTTCAAGAATGGATTCAATACCGGTCACGGCCATCTGAGAGCACCAAAAAGCATCGGCTCGTATGCTGCTCTGGCTGCTATTGCTATCCAGTCAAATCAAAATGACCAGCATGGCGGACAGAGTGTCGTGGACTTCGATTATGCTATGGCCGAGGGTGTCCGTTACACCTATCAAAAATACCTGAAAGAAGGCTATGAGATTTGTGAACGCCTCAACGATCTGAAAGATAAAGCATGGATTCTCGACTATGCTATGGAAAAGACTATTCGCGATACTTATCAGGCTATGGAGGGGTTCATTCATAATCTGAATACCATGCATTCCCGTGCCGGCGCTCAAGTTCCATTTAGTTCTATTAACTATGGCACAGATACTTCTTGGGAAGGTCGTCTTGCTATTGAGCAGCTTCTGCTTGCTACAGAAGCAGGACTCGGTCATGGCGAAACACCAATCTTTCCGATTCAGATATTTAGAGTAAAAGATGGGATTAACTATAACCCAGAAGATAAAAACTATGACTTGTTTAAGCTGGCAATGAAGGTAAGTGCCAAGAGACTGTTCCCAAATTTTGCTTTCATCGATGCCCCGTTCAATCTTCAGTATTACAAGCCCGGTCATCCTGAAACGGAGGTTGCCTACATGGGTTGCCGTACTCGTGTAATGGGTAATGTTTATGACCCGTCTCGTGAGATCGCTCCTGGCAGAGGTAATCTAAGTTTCACTTCTATCAATCTTCCGAGGCTTGCTATTGTAGTTGACGGTGATATTCCTCAGTTTTTCAAACTGCTTGACAGAATGCTCGACAAAACCATGCAGCAGCTTCTCGATCGATATGAGATTCAAGCGTCGAGAGTAGTTAGAAACTTTCCATTCCTCATGGGAGAAGGCGTATGGATGGACTCTGACAAACTTGGACCGGATGACGAGGTTGGAGAGGTGCTGAAACACGGAACCCTCTCTATTGGTTTCTGTGGGCTTGCAGAGTGCCTTGTAGCTTTGACAGGGCATCATCATGGTGAAGATAATGCATCTCAGGAACTCGGCTTAAAAATCGTAAAATATATTCGAAACTATTGTGATGAGAAAAGCAAGCAGTTTGGCATGAATGTGACTTGCTTGGCTACGCCTGCTGAAAGCTTGGCCGGACGCTTACTTAGGGCTGACAGGGCAAGATATGGGATCATTAAAGGTGTTACCGACCGTGATTACTACACTAACAGTTTCCATGTCCCAGTTTACTATCATCTCCCGGCTCTTAAGAAGATCGATATTGAAGCTCCGTACCATGCTCTCACTAATGCCGGTCATATTTCCTATGTAGAACTGGATGGTGATCCGACAAAAAACCTTGCTGCTTTCGAGCGGGTTGTAAGACATATGAAAGAAGCTGGTATTGGTTACGGTAGCATCAACCATCCTGTAGACCGAGATCCTGTCTGCGGCTACAACGGAATTATCAACGATACTTGCCCCTGCTGCGGACGGAGCGAGGCTGATGGAGTTCCGTTCGAACGCATTCGTCGCATCACTGGATATTTGGTCGGAACTCTTGATAAGTGGAATGATGCTAAGCGTGCGGAGGAGCGAGATCGTGTCAAACATGAAGTTGATTCGAATTTCGGGGATTGAATCGGAGTCTATTGTTGACGGGGAAGGAATCCGGTATGTGATATTTACACAGGGTTGTCCGCATCATTGCCCCGGCTGTCATAATCCTCAAACTCACCCATTCGGTGGTGGAAAACTCGTATTGATGGAAGATATACTCGATGATATTTCAAAAAGAAAAGATTGGGTAGACGGCATTACCATTTCCGGAGGTGAACCCTTCTGTCAGATTTACCAGTGTGCTCTGATCGCTGAAAAAGCTCATCAAATGGGGCTCAGCGTTTGGTGCTACACTGGTTATCTTTTTGAAGACTTGTACAAGCAAGGCATCGAGCTTCTGAAATATATCGATGTGCTTGTTGACGGTCCGTTCGTACAGGCTGAAAAATCGTTGGAACTTGATTTCAGAGGAAGCCGCAATCAGCGAGTAATTGATATTCCGGAAAGCTTGAAAGAAGGCGTAGCAATCTTGAAACAAACTTAGAAGAAAGGAGTACCTGCATCATGGAGAACACTACTAATCCTCGACGAAATGCCGAAGGATATTCTGACCCGACCGCTTATGAAGCCCTCAAGAATATTGAGCGTGAAGAAGACGAAAGATTTCATAGGCTGCTGCATACACTGTTTTACTTGTGTGAGTTGGCTGGCTTTGAGATCGAAGGTCGGATTATTTTGACTGATAAACGGAACGGACGGGTTTGGAGATGAGAGAAATAAGTCCGTACATACTCGAAAATTGGGGAAATTTTAGCCCACTTTTGTTTGACGGATTTGGGCTAAAGCCCACTTTTG
>ERZ780223.1175-NODE-1175-length-26570-cov-7.833490_pt1 | contig 26570 bp, 24 predicted proteins | sample MGYA00511016_ERZ780223 | MGnify/ENA primary metagenome ERZ780223 (study PRJEB29588, sample SAMEA2159032) | human gut metagenome | biome: human gut; feature: human-associated habitat; material: faeces | place: Denmark | collected 2008/2010 ... | reverse complement strand
AAAAATATATAATGTAATTGGAAGACTTAGACCAAATATTAAGAAACATTACATTTATATTATTCAAAAAGCAATTAAATGGCAGGTAATGTTTTTAGATATATGTAGGTCTAAATGTGTAAGGAGCAAAATGTTTCGAGAAACTCTAGATCTATACGTAAAAAGAATCATTGATTTCCTGATATATACGAAAAATTATATTATCAGAACAAATCCAATACACAGTATAGTGAATTCGGTAGTAGAAGGAATAAAAGATTTTCTTACGGTAAAAAAGAAATTAAAAATGGCTCAGTACAGATTGAACTATCACAAACACCAATTACAAAAAATGGAACAATTGATAGCTGAAAACAGTCAACATAATTTCTTGAAAGGTGCAAATCTGGATCAAAAAAGATAAAGGTAGGAAACAGCTATGGGTTTATTCTTAGGTTTAATCACCAGAAGGTATCTTAAAATAAAGAAATCCAACTATGTTTGGCAAATGCATTTGATTACAAAAGCGAAATCAGCTGCATCAGCTGCGGCCAATAATCTTATGCAAATCGGTAGTGCCGGGAATGACTATGCAGCCGGTTCTGCACTTGAAAAGAAACTACAGCAGCGCCAGTATAAAATGAAAATACTGGAAGATAAACTTGATTTACAAAAAGCCGAAATTCAAACAAAACTGGATGAAATTAATACAGAATTACAATCCGTCGAGGGAATGATTAACTCCTCAATAAAAACTTCTTTCAGCTATAATATCCAATAATTACTTTCCGCCGGTTTGTAAAAACAAATTTATAATGTCATTCATCACAGCATACTGCGTCTGGTATTGCTGTGATTTTGCTTCTAAAATACTAATTTGCTTACGATATTCTGTAATATTATTTTGACATTCACGAGTATTGTTTTTTAATGTTTCCTGCACCTGCTTTGCCTCCTGCAATACACTATGCATAGGTATACCAAGAGCTTCCATAGTTTGCCTGATAATCAAAGCACCGGTCTGTCGTGAAACTCCTGCAGGAAGTTTTGCTATCAACTGTTTTATGACAGCAACATTTGCCGGATAATTAAAATCATCCTGTACAGTCGAAAACGTAGCAGCTCCTAAATTTTGAACAAGACTTTGCTGAAACGCATTATCTACAAAAGTTGGAGTGAATGAAGAATTCATAACTGAATCAAACTGAGCCTGTTGCGCTTGCTCCTGTAATTGAGCTTGAATTTTAAGCTGTAAATCTGAAGCCGGCTGTATATCTTGAGGAGGTTCAAAATTCAAATTATTATTAGAGTCAAAAGTATCATCAGAATCCTGTAAAGTTACAGACTGTGGCTCTTCAACAACCAAACTATCCTGATTAGATAGCTGTTCGTTTTCAACCTCTGTAACATCTGATGTCTGCATTCTTAATGCTTCAACAATCTTTTTACCAACTCCATCATTAATCTTATTTGTAGCCATCTTTTCCTCATTGAATAATTAATTATCATTAAACAAATTAATTATATTAAAGACATGTAAAATTTTCAAGAAAAACATAATTAATTCGGTCATTTGGTTTAAATATATTAACTTGATACTAATATAAATTTATGATAGCATCAGGTTGTAAGTGAGGGATATTATGGAAACTATTGAAATAAATAATTTTACAGATTTACCATTCGGTGAAAATATTCATCAAACAGCAGCAATTGCAAAAATCGATGAAGAAATTGATTATGAAATATTGAGTGAAAATAAAAATCTTGAATATATTGATTTTCTAAACTTAACAGAAGCCGTTAAAATACTTGGAGAATTTTTTGATGTAAATACAGCAGTTATAACTAAAGAATCATACATTTGTTCTGTTGCACTTGGAAGCTCCATTGAAACGGCATATGAAAAAGCTATTGACTGCGATCCTCTTGCTATTTTTGAGGGAACTGCGGGTTTTAGCAAAACAGTAACTTCTGCTGTTGCAAAACAAATAAAAGCAATGAAAATAAAAAATGTTATTGCACCAAAATTTGAACACGAAGCATTAACAATATTACTAAAAAATAATGAAATAAACATAATCCAGGTAAATACACCTCTTCAGGAACTACTGGGATTTAATGCAAAAGACATAAAAATCACACCATTTGGTGCTCTAATTCAAGAACAAAATCATAGCAAACTAACAAAAGATTCATTTAAAGTTGTATCAAAAACAAAACCAACACAACAACAAGCTGAAGACGCCATTTTTGCATGGAAAGTTTCAAAACATTTAAAAAGTAAATCTGCAGTCATAGCTAAAGATTTAGCAACAAAAGCAATAGTCCAAAGCAAAACTAACGACATCATATGCGCAGAACTTGCGATGGACTACGCATGTGAATCTTCAAAAGATGCTGTGCTGGCTGTTGATTGCGCTATTGAAAGCATAGAAGCAATAAATGCAGCAATACAAGGCCGTATAGGGTTGATAATAGAATCAGGAAACAGCGTCAAATCTAAAGATATATGCAAACTCGCAGATAAATACGAATTATCAATGATAGCAACAAACATTAGAAATCTGAAATACTAATAATTGAGGTACAAAAATGGAAATAAAACCATGGGATGAATACTTTTTGGACCTTGCAAAGACATGCGCAAGCCGTTCGAATTGTATACGAGCTCAAGTTGGAGCAGTAATAGTCGGAGAAGACAAAAAGATTAAAGCCACAGGCTATAATGGAACACCTTCAAAAGTAGAATCGTGCGCAGAAAGAGGAGAATGTTACAGAATAAAAAACAACATTCCATCCGGCACCAGATATGAAACTTGCCGTTCTATACACGCAGAACAAAACGCAATTATTCAAGCGGGGCAGGATAGGTGCAAAGGAGCAACAATATACATATGGGGACACAATTTTATATGTATACTCTGCAAAAGATTTATTGTTCAATCCGGAATAACGCATTGCGTTCTAAAAAAAGATGAAAACTCTCCAATTATAAGAGTTTCTGTAGATGATATAAGAAAAGAATTAAATGAACAAAGATAGGTAAGAATGGCTATTTATGCCATTCTTATCACATATTATAAATAAAATAAAACTATAATTCTGATTATAGGGGAGAAAATAATGAATCAAAAACAGATTATAACAGGCTTGTTATTATTAACTTTACTGCTAAATTTGCCATCAAATAAAGGCTATGCACAATCAAACATCACAGAGCAATTAGAACAGGAAGAAATACAGACTCTCTCCGGTACTACAACCCAGAGACAGAAATATCTTCCTGTAATATCCAGCAAACTCGAAAAAGAGTTAAAAGCCGACATTTCTAAAATTTATGGACAAGATAAAACTGATGAAATATATAATCGTATTGTAGAAATTGCAGAAAAAGCAAAAGAAAATCGTCCGCAAAATTTACTAGAACAAGATTTATCAAGAGAAAACGACTGGTATAAAGATGAAATTATATACATGTTCTACGTGGACCAATTTGGTACAGTAACCCCTGAAAAGCCTAATCAATTTAAAGACACTACAAAAATGCTGGATTACCTCAAATCATTAGGTGTTACTACAATATACATGCTGCCATTCGCAGACTCACCTATGGAAGATTCTGGATTTGACGTAAAAAACCCTCAAAATGTAAGAAAAGATTTAGGCGGAAGACCTCAATTTGAAGCATTTATAAAAGAAGCAAAGACAAAAGGCTTTAACATAAAAGCTGATTTAGTTTTGAACCATTTTTCAGATCAACATGAATGGTTTCAACAGGCTCTAAAAGGAGACCTCGAAAAATTAAATCGATTTATTGTTCGTGAAAACATGCCGCAATATACTAAATACGTAGATCCAAAACTTGGAACCGTAATTGAATATAAAGAAAATGATGGCAAAATAAGCAAAAGAAGACTAATCTTCCCAGAAATTACAGAAAACAACTATAGAAAAGTGACTATTAACGGTAAAGACTATTATGTATACCATACATTCTATCCTTTCCAGCTGGATATAAACTGGAAGAATCCTGAAGTGCTTTATTACAATCTTGAAACAATGAATTACTGGGCTAACCTGGGTGTTGATATATTCAGACTCGATGCAATTCCTTATTTAGACAAAGAACCAGGTACCAATGCGGAGAATCTACCAACCACGCACGCAATTATAAGAATTCTTAGCAACTACCTGCAAGCAGTAGCTCCGAGAACAGTACTTCAAGCTGAAGCTTGCCAGCAGCCAAAAGATGTAATACCGTATTTTGGCACAGAAAGGAAAACAGAAACAAACATTAATGGCGAAGTAAAGGAATTAAAAAGAACAGATGAGGTTCAAATTGCCTATAACTTCCCATACATGCCAGCACTCTGGGCAAGCTTTATAACAGAAGACAGCAAATATTTTCAAGAAGCAGTAAAACAAACTCCAAATATTCCTGAAAGTGCAAGCTGGGCAACATTCTTACGCGTACATGATGAATTAACTCTTGAAATGGTAACCCCAGAAATGCGAGAATTAATTTATGATGCTTTAGAACCAAAGGGAGCTCCTTTCAGAAAAGGATTTGGAGTATCCGGAAGAATGGCAAACTTCCTTGACCAAGATCACGATCATATAGAAATGGCATTTTCTGTGTTACTGTCAATGCCTGGAATTCCTATAATATACTACGGAGACGAAATCGGCGCGAAAAACAATTTTGATAATGCAAAAAAATCTGCAGATTTAAGAAAGAAAAAACAGGCAAAAAGTAAAATTAAATTATTATCATTCTTTGACAGCAGAGACATTAACAGAGGTTCTTTAACTCAAAAAGACTTTTACGAAGCCTCACAAACAACAAAAACCTACAGCGGAAAAATATTCCATCAGGTTCAAAAAATGATTTCTCTAAGAAAATCAATACCTGCATTAAGTAGAGGCGGATTAACAATATTAAAAACTAAAAAGCCATACATATTTGCTTATATCAGACACTATAAAGGCGAAAAATACTTAATTGTTAATAACCTTTCAGATAAAAGAACCACTGCAGAAATAGAATTACCTGCAGATGTTCTACTAAAATCCTTAAAAAATGACAGTTATGTATACTTAACCAATATACTTACAGACGAAGAATACAAAGTAAAAATTTCTTTAACTGACAAAAAAACAAGATTGCTTATGTATCCTTACGCGGTAGTCTGGTTGAAACTCCCATAACAAACTTTTGATAAATATACTTTTGAAACTTTGCAAAATAAGTAGTAATAAGCATTACAACAACAAAGTATAAATATGTAGTCTGAACGGGGTCAAATATAGAATATATTTTATCCCCTTTTTCAGTTAACGGAGTTCCTGTAAATTTAAACAAAACTACTGTAATCATGTACATTACAAACAAATGATTCGCCATAATATGATATGTACAATTGCCCATATCCTGTAATAACTTAATATCTTTAAAATATGGATACAACAATTTTACGACAAATAATGAGACCCAGATTCCAGTCAATGAAGTCAAAACAGGAACTATAATTTGGTCATCAAATCTTCCCCATACTAAAACATAACTCAATCCAATTCCATGGACAGGATCAAAATCTCTGTTAAACAGCCACAAGACGGCTTGTACTGCAATAATACCCCCAAGCCACTTTGGAGTAAAAATATTATAATTATCTTTAATATATTTCACATAAAAATACCCTAGATATACAAAAAACAAAGAAAATGCAGTTCTCATAACAATTAATGCCAGAGGAGTATGCAAAACAATTTTCCAGAACGGAATAGCGCCAAAACCTAATAGAGCAAAGATGGCAAATGTCAAATACCCATTATTAATCTTTTGAAAAATTCTCATCAAAAATAAAAATACAATCATCGTCATAAATAATTGAGGCACAAACCACAGAGGAGAACATATTAAAAGCTGATGCCCATTCAAAAATGGAGTAATAAAAAAGGATTTTAAAGAAATTGGATCCCCCAAGAACTCTCCTACAAGAGGAATAAGAGCTAACGTCACCAGCAAATAAAAAATTTCGTAAGAAAAATACGGAACAAGCAAAGACTTTATCCTTCTTTTAAAATAAGTTGCAACATCATCTAAATACTTATCCTTAAACAACATCCCTGAAATAAAGAAAAACAATGCTAACTGAAAAGAATACGGCGGAAACATTCCAAATATAGAAAATTCTAAATGACCTGAAACAACAAGTAATATAGCCAATGCTTTCAATAAAGTTACTTCACCTGAAAATATTTTATCCATATCCCCTCCAATATTTAGTAGAATCATTATATAAAAAAAACAAGAAATTAAAACCAGTAAATTTAGACAATTAGATACAAGCTTAACAAAATATACCAAAAGAAACAATCTTATGCTCGAGCTCTGCATTTCAGCATTTACTTTACAAAGTATGCCACAGAGGCTAGTTCAGGATGACAAATCGGTAAGCGTAACATGATTACGTGCGTAGCACCCTTGCGGAGCTGAATTATGTAGCTTACTTTAGGATGTTATTGGTAGCGTTGTGCCCAGTGCGGCCGAGCACCCTTGATTTTTGTAAAAATATTATTAAATATGAAGTATCAAAATATAGACAGTAAAAGCCTTATACTACTTTTGATTGATTTTTTGAATAAAAGTTGATAAAAAGCAGGATAATAATGTATTATAAAATAGAGAGGTAGTATATATGCACAGTAACTTTCCACAATATGACTTAGCTTCAAGAATACAACACACAAAATTCGATTCCGGCATTGGTCGAAATATGCCAAGCTTAAGAATGGATAGAGTAGAAAAACCGGAAACACAAGATTTTAAACAGGTAATGAGCGGACTTGTTGAAAATCTAAATGCAGAAATGGAAGCTCCTGACAATTTACTGAAAGACGTTATGTCTGGAAACCAGAATGTTGATATTCATGATGTAATGACAGCAATGTCAAAATCAGAAATAAGTGTTAACATTGCAACACAAATGGTTGGTAAAGTTATTAATGCATACGACAGAGTAATGCAAATATCTGTTTAAACCTTATTAGTAAATAAAAAATATTATCAGACAGCGGGACAGAAATGGATTTTAGTAAATTATTAGAAAATAAACCTTTACTATATGGAACAATTGGAGGAATTGTTCTTGTTATTGCAGTAATAATTATAGGAATATCAATTGCTGCAAATAACGGAGGAAGTAATAATAATGTTGTTGGGGGTGAACCTTTAAAATCTAATGTGGATTTACTAACAACAGATAATATAGGAAAAGCTCTAGAAATTCAGGCTCTTCTAGCTAAGCAGGGGATAACTGTTGAAAGACAAATGGATGGTACTAAATCAAAACTAGTCCTGAATGCTAAAAATTGTTCATCATTAACAAAAAAATGCACAATTACAGACAGAGATAATGCAATTATCACAATTGTGCAAAGCGGACTTGTGGATCAAAATGTAGGATTAGAAATTTTTGATAAAGGTGATTTTACATCAACAAAAGAAGATAAAAGAATAAGACTGGCAAGAGCAATGAACGGTGAATTAGCCAGACTTATAAAACAAATAAAACCAATCCAGAATGCAACAGTATTTATATCTATTCCTGAAAACAGCACTATGTTTGAAGATCAAAAGACCAAAACCGCAACTGTACAGCTGGTAATGCCAATAGATGAAAAACTTGACCAGCTAAAAGTAAAAGCAATAACAAATTTACTTTTAGGTAGTGTTTCAGGATTAACAGCAGAAAACATAGCAATAACAGACACAAATGGAAATGTTTACCATAGTGTAATGAATGCAGAAGATGAAATGCTTCAAAAACTTGAAGAGAATGATAAATACATGCAGCAAAAAATATCTAAACAATTAGATAGATTAGTTGGTCCTGGAAATTATGTAGCAACAGTAAGTACGTTTTTAAGGCAAGCTCCTGTTGAAAAATTTTCAATAGAATATGATCCGAATAAAAAAGCATCTGTATCTGAACAATCTTTTACTGAAGGCTTGGGTGACAGAACACAAGACCAGAGCAAAGGTATCAATGCAGTAAGCACATATCTTCCAAATGGTCTGCCAACCGGAGGTACTGATTCAAGCCAGAACAGGAATTACTCAAGAAGAGCAACTGAAACACAATACGGGGTAACAAAAACTCAAACCAGCGAATATATAAAACCCGGTGTAGTTGAAGATGTTTCAATTGCAGTTACTTTAGATAGAAATAACTTACCGAGCGACACTACTATCGAAGAATTAAAAGAATTAATTGCCCGCGCTGCAAGTCCTAAAGTTACAGCAGAAAATGTATCTATAGCATTCACAAACTCAAATGATCCGTATTTAACACCGGACAAACAGCAAAATCTACCTAAAGTTGACGAGACAGGAAATCCTTGGTGGCTTGCGTTGATATTGTCAGGATTAGGATTAATAATTATATTTAAAGCAATATCATCAAAAGTAAAACGAATTAGAGAAGAAAACGAAATTGAGGTAGAAGCTCTACGCCAAAAGGCATTAGAACAAGAACGACAATTAAATGATATAAATTCAAGAGCAAGCCAATTGACACAAAGACAGTCTGAACTTGCTCAGGATTTGATAAATCAGCAACAGCAACGAGTTCAACAGATTCCACAATTTGATGAAAGCTTGTTGTTAGATTCTCTGGATAACATTTCCAATGAAATCACTGAAGATGCTGCTGATAATATAAAAAGCTGGATTGAAGAAGGCTCAACAAAGGAAGGTTAAAAAAGAGCAATGGCAACTAAGAATTTTGATTACGAAAGCTTTGCCCAAAATCTTGCAGCGCAGGCTCAAGATTTAGTTCCGCAAGATTTTAACGACGTGCAGAAACAATACGTAATTAATACTCTTGGGAATTTTTCATTATTATCTGGAAAAGCCCTTGCCGAAGACCCAAATTTAAATTTTAATGAAGATCAAGCAATAACAATAACCCAAATCATTGCTGAATGGTCATTTCATAAATCTGTTGACGTAATACGTTCAGGAATTCCACAGCAATACTGGGACGCTGTTATGCAAAAAATTGCGTATACAATTTTTGAAATTGCAAAACAAACATTTTCTCAAGGATTACCACATGATAAAATTCTAGAACTTATCGAACATCACGTAAAAAAAAGTTATCTTGAGGCTATTACAGAATTAAAAAACAAAGGTGTGATTGATGAAGGTCTGATGGAATATGCAGCATCTCAGTCCAATATGGATAAAATGGCTCAAGAAATGCAGCAACAGCAAAATCAAACAGCTGCACAAAATGGACCAACACAGGATTATCAATCTACAGAAAACAATCAACCTGCGGACTTTCCAAAAGTAGACTCAAAAGTCTTAAAATTAGCAACAGTAGCTATGCTGTTCAAAAAGATGAATCAGGATAAAGTCCAGACAATATTAAATAAATTTGATCCGGATGATGCTCAAGCTGTCATAAAATATATGAGAATACCTGATTTACAAGACAGAATCGGAGCTCACAATGCTCTAAGGTGCTTGCAGGAAATAAAAACATCACTGCCAAAACCTACAGATTTGAGTCCAAATAGAATTATCCAAAAGTTGAAAATTTTCACATCAAAATATTCAAGTAAAGAAATAGATACAATATTGATTAGAGAGAGAGTTGGGGTCAAACGCCTTGTATTTAACGCAATAGAGGGGAAATATTATGACAAAATGCCCCCTAAAGTTGCAAGCATTGTTGCCTCACACTTGCAAAATAGTGTATAATAATGTTGTATCATGATTATAAAAAAGAAACGAAAAATATCAGTTGATGAGGGAGTAGAGCAAGTAGTTCCAAATCAAAACAGGGAAGAAGTCGAGTCTAATCAAAATGAAAAAGATATCGACTTATTTGACCTTGATAATATAGACTTCAAACAACGCCAGGAACGTAGAAAGGGCGACCGTCGCAGAGGTTTTCGCAGAATTGACGATAGGAATTTGATATCCAGAGCTAAAGAAGAAGCTAATTCCATTCGAGAAGCTGCCGCTAAAGAAGGTTATCAACAAGGGTTACAGGCTGCAGATGATGACTTACAAAGAGTTCGAGAATCTTTAGAGTCTTTTTTAAATGCAAAACAGGAAGTTTATGAAGCTATTGCTCCAGATGTTCTTGAAATAAGTCTTGATATAGCAAAAAAAATCATTAAAAAAGAAATGTCTGAAAATCAAGAAATACTGCTTGATAATATAAAAGATATCTTAAAAAGTTTATCTAAAGAAGAAACAAAGATAATGCTGAAAGTCAATCCATCTCAAGCAGCAATGCTGAAACAAGAAATTCCTGAAATAATGAACTTTGCAGGACTGGAAGCTAAGGTTATCATTGTACCTGATGAAAACACAATGGAAGGTGGCTGCATGCTTACAACCTCAAACGGAGTAATTGATGCAACCATAGAAACACAGTTAGAAATAATAAGTGAAGCATTGAAGGGAATTTAATGGCAGCACCGGAGGGAAATGCAAATCCAATAAGTGAAATATTTATGGCAGTCTTTGTACTGTTCCTTTTGATTATCCTACTTGTAGAACTGCCGAACTGGGTAATCAATACCTGTATTTGCTTGAATATAACTCTTGGAATTGTATTACTAATGTTTGCATTATATGTCCAAAAAACACTTGAACTATCCTCATTTCCATCAATTATTTTGATTGGTACAATGTTCAGACTTGTATTATCAATAGCTTCAACCCGTCTAATTCTTGCAAAAGGAGAAGCCGGAGAGGTTATACACGCTTTCGGGACTTTCGTAACCGGCGGAAATATGATTGTCGGCGGGGTTATTTTCCTTATTATTACAGTTGTGCAGTTTATGGTAATTACCAAAGGTGCAGAACGTATCGCAGAAGTATCCGCACGTTTTGCTCTTGATGCAATGCCGGGTAAACAAATGACCATTGATGCTGACTTTAACGCAGGTCTGATATCTCCGGAAGAAGCTACAAAAAAACGTGAAGACCTCTCCAGAGAATCAAGTTTAATGGGTTCAATGGATGGTGCCATGAAGTTCGTAAAAGGGGATACAATCGCAGGTATTATTATTGTTATTATAAATATTGTTGGCGGACTATGCGTTGGTTGCTTAATGAACCAGATGGCTATAGGGGACGCAGTTTCGAAATACACAGTATTAACAATAGGTGATGGTCTTGCTTCTCAGGTACCATCACTGTTAATGTCAATTGCGGCTGGTATTTTTATGACCCGTGCCTCAGCAGCCAGCCCTTCATTAGGTTCGGATGTCACAGCTCAAATTACCAGCAAACCTTACGCATTGTTTTTTGCAGCTGCATTTCTACTACTACTGGCATTTACAGGTCACACATGGTTTTGGCAAGGAACAGGACTTCCGCCCTTACCATTTTTGATAATGGCAATAGCAATATTTATTGCAGGTTTCCAGGTATTAATCAATGCAGATGTTCAATCTCAACTTGGACAGTTAGAAAATGTACGACAAAATATGCAGGATCTTGTTAACCCTAACAGAATGTATGAACGTTTAGGGGTTGATATCCTAAGCTTGCAGGTTGGTTCAAATCTGCTTGTCATAGCTGACCCTGATCAAGAAGGACAATTGCTGGCAAAAATAGCAGCACTGCGCCAAAGGGTAACTGATGAACTGGGATATATTCTGCCAAACATAAGAATTATGGACTCATCAGCTCTTGATGCTAATGAATATATGATTTCGATTCGTGGTAACACAGTAGCTACAGGTTATGTATACCCCGGTAAATTCATGGTAATTGCTGACCAATGGGACTCAATGAAAAAAGAAGTTCCTGAAGATGCAATTATCGGCATAGACCCTACATATCAAACTCAAGCTTACTGGATTAATCAGGAAGATGCAAAATCAGCAAGATTAGTTACTGCAGTAGATGCAACAGATGTTATAGTTACACACTTACAGGAATGTGTAAGAAAACATGTAGATGATGTTATGACCAAAACAGATGTTCTTAAACTTATGGAACTTGTTCGTTCTCAAGATCCTACTCTTGTTAATGACCTTGTACCTACAATTATTTCGACAAGTGATTTACGTAAAATTTTTGTTAACCTGATACGAGAAAAAGTTTCCATAAAAGATATTATGTTTGTATTTGAAAGACTTTGCGATTATGCAAGATTTTCAAAAGAACCGGATATATTATCAGAAAGATTAAGAGCGGCTCTGGGTAGACAAATTTGTCTATCAAACGTTCAGGATGACAAAGTATTATATGCTCTAACCCTATCTCCTGAATGGGAAAAAACACTTGATGACAGCTGCCAAAGAACAGAACTTGGTACAATGTTTTTACTTAATCCGGTTCAAGTACAAGAACTTATTGAAACAACAGCGACAACCCTTATGAGAGCACACCAGACCTGCGGGAAACAACCTGTAGTGCTATGTTCTCCTAGAATAAGACTTCCGCTGTATCAACTTTTAGAACGCCACATACCTACAATTGTTGTAATTTCATACTCAGAACTTATTACAGATATCAAAGTTGAGGCAATCGATACAATAGGCGATGCATACATCACCGACTAGAGAATAATTGCCATCCCATTGAGATGTGGAGTGCTTTATGAAACAAATTTTTCTATTTATAATAACAATTTATCAATGGTTTTCAAAATTTACACCTAAAGTGTGCAGGTTTTACCCGACCTGCTCAGAATATACAAAACAAGCAATAATAAAATATGGAGTATTAAAAGGCGGATGGCTTGGCATAAAAAGGATTTGCCGCTGTCATCCTGGAAACCCTGGAGGATATGATCCGGTACCTTAAATACTAATTTCTTAAGTGTTTTTAATACCTCTTTAATATTATTTGGATTGTAAATATTTGTAAAATATAAAAATAGAACTCTAAAGTTTAAATAAAGAAAAACCGACATTACCAATGTAGTTACGAAAATTGAAAGAGGTCATCTAATGGATTTTAAATTTAATGAAACAACATTATTAGAACACAAAAACAACAACTCAAATGATACTAACACTTATATGATTATTTCAAAAGCACCAACAGTTAAAGATGATGAAATGCAAAACGTAATTGAAATCATTGATGAATCAGGACGTGAAGTAAGCTGCACTTACGATAAATTTGTAGAAATATTTGATGAAAAAGGTTTGTCAGGTTTTATCCTGTAATTTAAAAATTTAAATTTGGCTGAAATATGAAAAAGCAAAAGAGATACTTTCATAAGTATCTCTTTTTGTAATGTATGTAAATATTTATGATAAGATAATCATATGAAAGATTTCAAACACTACACTGTAATGAAAAATGAAGCCGTTGATGCTCTTGAGTGTCAAAACGGGAAAATATATATTGATTGCACTCTCGGTGGAGGCGGACATAGTGAATTAATTTTACAAAGAATTTCACCTGATGGAAAACTTATTTCTTTTGATATAGACCAAGATGCGATTGATGCTGCAACTGACAGACTTAAAGATTACAAAAATTTAACAATTGTAAAAAATTCTTATACTAATATTAAGCAAGTTTTAAAAAATCTTGGCATAGAAAAAATTACAGGTGGAATTTTATTTGATTTAGGCGCCTCATACCACCAGTTGACAAAACAAGAAAGAGGTTTTTCGTTTTCTAAAGAAGCACCGCTGGATATGAGATTCAATACTGATTCAGACTTTTCTGCATACGATGTTGTAAACAGTTACAGTGAAGAAGCTTTAGTAAAAATATTCTCTGAATATGGAGAAGAACGATTCTCTAAACGAATTGCAAAAAAAATAACAGAACAAAGAAAAATAAAAAAAATAGAAACGACAACAGAATTAGCAGACCTGATTATTAACAGCACCCCGAAAATAAAATCGTCTATACACCCTGCAACAAGAGTGTTTCAAGCAATTAGAATCGAAGTAAATCAAGAGTTACAAAATGTTAAAAACACTTTAAATGATGTATTGGATTTATTAGACTTTGGTGCTATAATCAGTGTAATAAGTTTTCACTCATTAGAAGACAGGGTTGTTAAGCAAATATTTAAATATCACTCAACACGCTGTCATTGCGAAAAAAATCAAATGATATGCCACTGTCCGCCACCAATTCTAGAATTGGTAAACAAAAAACCGATAATGGCATCGGAGCAGGAGATAAAAGAAAATCCACCGTCAAGAAGTGCAAAATTGAGAATTGCAAGGTGTATAAAAAAATAAAGGGTAGTACAAAAGAGTTTATTGGCAGGTAGTTTAGGGAATGAATTTAACAGCGAGAGTTATATTAGAAGAACAAGAGTTATTATATAGACAAAGCAGTTACGTAAATAATCCGATAAAAGAAGAAGAAAATCCTGTAATTGAAGGATACTTTTATCAAGCAAAACCGATAACAATAAAAGAGATGGTTACACGAAAGATTAACAAATCTCTATGTTTTTGTTTAATGTTTACAATTGCAGTTACATTTGTAAGTTATTATGTTGCAATGAATTATGAGGCCAAATTGAATAATCTTGATAATGAAATTGTTAGGCTGAATACAGAAAATCAAGATTTACAGGCAGAATTAGACAGATTAAAATCATTTAACAACGTAGATAACAAAATTGAAGAATACAATCTTCTTCAAAAAGCAGACAAAGTTATTGAAGTTACAGCATTAAATGCAAAAAATACCGTAGTTACCCCGACTAAAACTGCTTCCAGCTCATTTAATTGGGCTATTGGCTACTAAATTTAAACATCGAAAAAACTGAGATATTTGAAGTATCTCATCAAAACCTTTCAAAAGATTTCGAGCTTTTGTCTCATAATACGATTATCCAACTAGTTATAGAGATCTAACAGATTGTCCTAGGAAACTCGTTTCTGCGAACCTAAATCTTTGAGCCTCTAAGCATAAGAGATTTTTTCCATAATTGGAATAAATCCAAATAAATAATAAACTTTTCGGGTATCCCACTCATAAATTTTTAGAATTGTAAAACCAAAAAATTTCACACAATCTTTACGTCTTATTAAATTTCTTGGACGTGAAGTTAAATTATGCGCTCTGAAAAATTTTAAAACCTTATCTTTTGAAATAAGCGAATCTTTTCTTTTTTTATCAGATTTTCGCATAGTTTTTACTGTAGAATTATAATTAGTCCAATAGTGATAGCAGGTATTTGGAACAGTCACCAGCTTATTCGAAAAATAAACAGCTCTTGTCACAAAATCGACATCTTCAAAAAACATCCCTTCAATGAACCTTAAAGAAATTTTATCCAAAAATTCACGTCTATATACTTTATTCCATACGTAACACATATCCGGAACTCTTGCCACATCAATCTTTTCCTGAGCTAATGTATATACCTCTTCTTTGGTATATTTTATCCTAAATTTCTGTCCATGGTTATGCACTCGAAGGATAGAAGCACATGCAACATCTGCATCATACTTAATAGAGGCAGCTAAAAGTTTTCCAAAATAATCAACCTCAACCCAATCGTCAGAATCAACAAACGCAATATAATCACCTGTTGCTTTATCCAGTCCTACGTTACGAGCTTTACTTTGTCCTGAATTTTCCTGTGTAAAAACTCGTATTCGGTCATCTTTTTGTGCAAACTCATTACAAATATGCAAACTATTATCTTGTGAACCATCATTTACTAATAATATTTCAAGATTTGAATATGTTTGCTCCAGCAAACTAGTAATACATTTATCTAGAAATGGTTCTGCATTATAAACAGGCACAATTATACTTAATTTTTTATCTTCTTCCAGCATACAAAAATTATCTCAAGTCCAATTTATTAAAAACATTACCCAGTTGTCTAATAAAACTACCCGAATGGCTAATATTTTAAAATATGTAACAAAGTTATACATACTTTCGTATAAAAAATACCATACTTTAGTAGGAATTTTTTCAAACAGGACTAAAGTTATTTAAATTTATGCCGTATATAAAGAAGAAAGCATGTATTCAAAAGGATAAATTATGGTAAAAGAAAAGAAAAAGCAGGTAGGAGTTTCATTATTTAGTCAATCAGAGAATTTAATAGGAGGAGACCCTATTGAAGAGATGTTTGCACTAAATCTGGGAGATTTCATATCTGAAAGTCTTATATCAGAAGATCTTGCAAAAAAAATCAGCACTAAAGCTAACAAAAAGGAGAGATTAAAAAACCAGTTAAAAGAATTAACTGATATTTACTCCTCAAAAAATACACTTTGCGTTCTAAATTTTTCAAAAAATGAAGAAACAGCAATATACTCTTCTATTGCAAAATCAATAGTACAAATGATTGAGGTAGAGGAATGTAAAATTACTCTTATAAAAGACAAGAAAGAATTAACTATTGTTGGAGCTTCTTCAACAAACTCAGAAAATTTTAATACAACAATTGAAGAATTATTGCATTCTGATATTATTGCAAAAAACAATACAATTACTATCCCTATGAGAAATTCAACACTTCCAATAGGTGCAATAGAAATAAAATTCACGCAAAAACTTGAAGAAGATTATCTTGAACTGGTTATAAGTATTGCAAATCTATTGGGAACAACAATTACTTTACAAAATCAAGTTGAGGAAACCAATAAACTTATTGAAAATGCTGAAACTTCGGAAGTAGAATTAAAACAGGCGCGAGCAGAACTAACTGCATTGATTGGAGATTTATGCGACTATCAGCAGAATTTTGTAGAATCACTTGCAAATGCGTCTGACAGAAAAGGACAATACACAGTATCTCATTCACGAAATACTGCCAAAACAGCACGAGGAATCTGTAAAAAACTTGGATTAAATGAAAAAACAACAGATTTAATTTACTATGCCGGATTATTACAAAACATTGGTAAAATCACATTACCGGAAAAATTATTTGCAAATAACGGCAAACTTTCTACTGACGAATTTGAAAAAATCAAAAATCACACCAATGTAGGTGTAAATTTACTTATGAATATAAACTTTTTATCAGAAGTTGTCCCATATATTACATACCAAACGGAACGAGTAGATGGTTCAGGAACTCCAGAGGGTCTAAAAGGGCAATCTATACCTTTAGGTTCAAGGATTATTGCTGTAGCTGATGCTTATTCTGCAATGACGTCAGATAGGCCGTTTAGAAAAGCAATGGCTTCAGATAAAGCTTTAGAAATAATAACCTCCGAAACCGGAACTAAATGGGATAAAGATGTAGTAAATGCTTTATTACAAGTTATAAAATAACAAAAAAAGAAGTGCACTTTTCAAGCACTTCTTTTTTTTACAAATAAAAAATTTATTTTAATGTTTTTGTTTCAATAAACTCAGTATTAGGTGAGAATTCGCTATTGACACCATTCATGTCCAATTTATTTACAATATTAGCACGTTTTTTACGGAATAACATATCAACAAACGCTTCTAAACGCGTAACAAAACCAGCCTCACCGGTTTGTTCATCAATTGTTAGGTTTAACAACGGTTTACCAAATTGTTTTGCTCTACGGGTGATTCTTTCAACCATTAATGAATCAGGACCGCAGCCAAATGCAGTAATAGTTATTACACCATCAACTTTATTATCTTTTAGATAATGCCCGGCACAGCCAGTCATTTCATCTTCATTTGCCCAGTATTTTTCATTACCTAAACTTGCAATACCTTCATCCAGTTGCTCTGAAGATAACTGCAAAGCTGTACAAACTTTAACATCCATACTTTCAAGCTTGTCGAAAATTTTCATACAAACACGTTCGTCATAAATGTTATAACCATGACCTACAAGTGCTATAGATATAGGATATTCTTTTGTAGTGTTTGCAATAACAACCTTGCCTTGAAGTGCATAACTCAAAGCCTTAGGATATGACATACCGGATTTTGTCATAACATAAAAATTGTTATAGCATCTCCATCCTGCTTTTGAAGCTCTCTTTATTAACTTCATATCAGTTATCCCAAAAGGTTTTACCGCTTCAGCAAGGAATTCATATAAACCTTGATTTTTCTCAGATTTATCCAATGTAGCTTCCACCATCGTAAATTTTTCTTTAACAACATTGCGCACCAAATCCGGCAATCCTCTGATTTTTGAACAATTATAAATTTTGTTGTCAATAGATTGCAATGATGGAACTAAAATTTTGTCCACACCTTTGTGGATTAAATTCAAAATATGCCCAATATAAACTTTAATCGGCAAGCAAGTTTCAGTTACAACAAGAGCTGCTCCATCAGACATAGTTTGCTTTGTAGTAACATCTGATAACACTATTTTAATACCAAGATCATTGAAAAATCCGAAATAAAACGGATAATTGTTATAAAAAGACATTGCTCTCGGTATACCTATTACTTTTTCATCATTTTTTGAATTTGTCATGACTAAATCCCTAATATTCTTTACTATATATATAATAGCTCAAAAAAATAATTTTTGACAGCAATTGTGTATTTATTTAATGTTTTGCGTATAAATAAAAAATTTATTAAGGAGCAGCGGAATATATTTTGAATGTAATGCACTAAAATCAAAAACAAATTCATTGATTCCCGCTTTATATAATTCTTCAACAGAGGAAAAATCATCTAATATCGAATCCTCAAACATATGCATTCTACAAAAACCATCACAAACAAAAGGATATATCTTCTTTAATGACGGATCTTTCAATGCATACCAGCCGTTATGACACGGCGCCTTACAAGAAAGCCTGGACACAACAGCACTATCATTATTCAAAGGACACAAGCCCATACTTGAAACCCTTATGTTACCACCTATAGTATATTTTCGATTTGGAATCTCATTTTTTATTTTTTTCAATGTCCGAATTGCAGAATGATAATCTTTAAACGAAGAAAAATCTACAGTATCGATATGAGCTAAACTATTTAAACATTTTATTGACATACTATTCAACAAATTTATCCCCTGCCCTATTTCAAAAGGAATCTCGTTTATTTCAGCATCATTTATAAATGTCCAGAAAAAACCAATATTATTAATAATCAAAGAGTCCGGAGTTGGAGATGCCAACAGCAGACTTTTTTCATACTCGTAAACTCTGTCAAAATCTCGTTCAATTAAGATATTCGGAGTAGACAACTGAAATCTTATATCGTATTTTTTACAAAAACGTTTTACTTTATTAATTACAGCCGAAAAACTACTATTAGCTAAATCGCTTGTTGAAACAATTTCACCATATTCAATTGAATATACAGGATTTCTTCCAATCTTTTTTATATATTTTTCAAGTTCCGCAATTTGATTTAAACCTGTTAATCTTAAATTCAAACGATACTTATCATTCAGACATAAATCTTTTGGAGTTCGAACTCGTTTTATATCCCAGTCAAAACTCTGAATATTTCTGCTGAATTTAAAATCTTTCCCTTCTGCGCTGACCATATCTCCGGAAAAATGATTAGTCTGATAAATACATTTTCTTACGTGTTTAAAAGGAAGCTTTTGATTTTTAAACAACTTTGGCTTATCCAAAATTTTCTCAATCAATTCAATTCCTTCCAATATATCCTCAGAAGTTTGGAATTTACCTTTAATAATCACATTATCAATAGCTTTAAGCTTAATAATATCTTCAGCGCACCAAGGCAAGTTGTCCGAATCAATAGCCAGTGGGAGTTTTGTAAACTGTTTAATCTTTGCAATATTTTTTAAATAGATTTCTTCAGTTATGATAATTCCGTCAATTTTATGGAAGCTGTTCATAAAATCAATTCCGGCAAGGTTATGAATATCAAAATAAGAATCTATAATAACCTTAAAAGGCAGTTTAAAGACTTTTATTGCCTCAAGAACCGCATAACTATTTATATAAATTCCATCAATACCGGAACTCTTAAGATATTTTAGAAACTTCTTAATTTCCGGGAGCTCTTCTTCTACTATACTGTGCTTAAAATTAACAAAAATATTAGAACCGCACCGCCTTGCAGTTTCGACAAACTCCTTTATATATTCAAAATTTCCGTTTAAAAATTTACTGTAATAAACATAATAATCTCTACAACGTGTAGATTTAGAAAAAACAACTATATCTTCAGGCTTTTTAACAGGTGCAGTAATAATAATCTCTTTCATAAATTTATTATAACATACGTGCAAAACTTTTTTGTAAACAAATGTAAAGATAAAAGTACTCAAAAAAGCAATTTTGAAAATCAAAAATACTTTATAGAAATATAAGGAATATCTAGGATATATTTTTTACAGGAACAGGATATAAAATCAATAGGGAGGACAACGGATGGGCGTTGGAGCAGAAGATTACATCGATAAGATGCTAGTCCAAAAATATCAAGAAGAACGAGTTGACAACCACGATAATATGGAATCAATGGTTGATCCCAATAAAATGCTGGAAGCGATGAATGATTATGCAGCAACTTTGCGTAACATGATGGAACTCCGCCAGCGATTAAATATTGCATGCTATGCCATAAATGCAAGAACCGCAAGGTATCAAAAATCTTTAGGGCAGCATTAGAAAAGCTTTGTGTTGAATTATCTCTATTTTTGGTAAAATAAAATAGAACATAAGGAGACACGCAATGGGAAAAATTATCCTGGGCTCTTCTTCTCCCAGAAGAGCTGATATTCTAAAAAAACTAAAATTGGATTTTCAAATTATTCCGTCTTCATATGTGGAACCACATAACAAGACGGATTTCTCTTATGCTTTTGTGGAAGAGTCAGCCTATAACAAGGCCCTTTTTGTTGCTCGTGAACTAAAAAATGAACAGCATCTGGTTATTGGAGCAGATACTATTGTTGTTATAGATAACAAAATTCTCGAAAAGCCAAAAGATTACAACGACGCAATTAGTATGCTGAAAAAACTCTCCGGGAAAACACATTTCGTTGTAACTGCGGTTGCCATTATAAATTCAGAAAACATGGAACATCTTACCAAATCGACAACCACATTTGTAACTTTTGAAAGTCTTACAGATAAACAAATTATCGATTATATAGAAGAATTTAAACCTTTTGATAAAGCAGGAGCTTACGGAATTCAAGAACTGCCTGCAGGATTTGTAAAATCCATTGACGGCTCTTTAGACAATGTCATTGGACTACCGTCAGAAACATTACTCCAATTATTAAAAAATTTTGATTCGCCCATTGACAAAAATGCAAAATATAGAAATAATTAATATGGTATAAAACTTTAAGGATTGGTTTAATGAGTTTAAAAAAAGCATTCTCTTTGGCAGAAGTCCTAATTACACTGGGCTTAATAGGAATAGTAGCAGCAATGACAATTCCTGTTTTGTTTTCCAATATAAATAATGCAAAATTCAGAAATCAATTTAAAAAATCAATATCTACACTAAACCAAGCTGCACTAATGGCTCAAGCTCAATATGAGTACAATTTTGCCGGAACATCAGAAAAATGTCCAAGTGATAAAGCTACAGCAGCCTCACAACATCCGGACGAACACATGACATTTTGTGCAATACTAAACGGAACATTGACAGGTCATACTTATCAAGGACGTGTTGGTGATTTACAAAGAGTTGAAAGAGGTCAAAATGTAGGAACCTATACACTGGTAAAAAAAGATACAATTAAAGATGATTATTTAAATTACCTAAGTTATTCTTTAGCTGATGGTGTACTAGTAGCTTTTGACCCTAATGCTGCAGGATGCGAACTATCAATAGGAAACAGATTACAACAAGCACTTTTTTCAGGCCCTGTAGGAGGAAACGACTTATCTCACTGCATGGGATTCATTGATGTTAATGGCGTCACTTTACCTAACACAGAAGTATCTTGCACAATGGGTACAAACAAAGTTGATGCCGGCTCGGGATGTATAGTAACAAATAATTCTGGCCGCTTATCAGATGTATTTCCTGTTGTATTCCATGATTCTACCGTTGAACCGGCTTCAGGAGCTGCAATGTATATACTTGATAGTACAAAATAAAATTATACAACTATCAATCTAACATATACAATGACATAAATACAGAATGACAACATTACGTTTCTTAATTTCACTAAAATTTATAGCCAATCGGAACATCGAAATAATAAAAAGAAGGAATGGGGTTTAAACCATTCCTTCTTTTACAGCTTTAACTGCAGCCTGCACTCTATCATTTACACACATTTTTTGCAAAATAGAACAAACATGAGCTTTGGCTGTGTGCACACTCACGATCAACTCTTTTGCAATTTCTGTATTACTCTTACCTGCAACAAGATGTTTTAAAACCTCAAATTCACGTTCAGTCAAAGGAATCCTTGCTTGATCAGAAAGCTTATGCCCAAGTAACCCTACATTATCAACTTTTGGAAAAGCTTTTAAAGCAAGCTTTGCAACAACTGAATCAATCCAACAAACACCCTGGTAAACATCTCTTATAACATCAGCAAGCTTTGCTGGATCAATATCTTTCAAGCAATAAGCATTTGCACCTGAACTTAAAGCTGCAACCACCTCTTCTTCACGGTCATGAGATGTTAAAGCTACAATTTTAATATCATTAGACAATTCTCTAATTTTAACCATTGCTTCAATACCATTCATCGTAGGTAAACCTAAATCCATTAATACAACATCAGGGTTTAGTTTTTCAATTTGTTTCAAACCATCAATAGCATCTTCAGATTCTGCAACGACCTCCATATCAGGATTAGCGTTTAATGCACATCTTAGCCCCACACGAGTCAACTTAAAATCCTCTACAATTACAATTGAAATTTGTTTTTGCTTTGTTTCCATGTTTTTAATCTCCATAAACTCTAATAATAAAAATCCCCTGATTCATTATCTATAACTGTATAGCTTAAACATTTTTATTCTATTAGCTGACTAGGTAATATTCTCATGTTGCAATATAAAAATTTTCTTATGGTATAATTTTTGATTATAGGGAGATATTTATGTTAGATTTTTTATTTGCAAAGAGAGAGCAGGAAACTGCAAAAGATGTAGAGCTTAATAGAATTTACGAAAAACTAAAAGAAGCATATCCGTTCGACAATATTCCGGAAATCCGAAAGAAATATCTGTCAATGCATATTCAAAAATACGGATACCTCACATACTCATTCCAAAAAGCACAAGATGAACTTACAAATGAAGAGACATTGTTTGCGCTGGAAGAAAAATGGAAACAGAATAATATATTTTCCAATAATAAATTTACATTTAAAAACAATCATATTAGTGTCCTTGCAAGACATCAAGAAAAGAATTCAGACTGGTTCAAAAAAGAAGGACATAATATAAAACTAATTAATCTTGCAGCACTTGGTAACGGAAACAAATCGGAAACTCCCGGCAAATTTTTTGATTGGCTTAAACAATTACTAATTTTACCAACAGGTAATATTGCTAATAAAATCTATAATACAACAATATATCTTATCCCGTTCCACCCGAGAGAATTTGGATGTGCATATCTTCCAAAAAGCAGTGAAGTAAGTGAAAAATTAAAAGATACCGAAATTGAAAGAATTACGGGCTTAGATGCAAAACAACAGCTCCAAACATTTATACAAATGGCACAACTTGCCGGTCACCCAGTCATTTACGACATACTTCCTCAAACCGGAAGATTTTCAAAGTTTGTACTGGCAAACCCACAAGTTGCCCGCTGGTATGATATCACAGAATTACAGAAACAACTATTAACAAAAGTAGATGAAGTTGCCGAGTTTTTATCAAAAGACCACGATAAAGACGATATTCAAATTGCAAAAGACGTATATATTCAACGTCTGCAAGGGAATTCAGGAGACTTGAGTCCTGCATTCCAAGAATTATACAATAATTTTGAAGGTATAATGATTGAGCATAAAAAAGCTTTCTCAAACGCCATGCTAGAAAGAACATACCAACAAAAAATCCACAAACGAGTAAAAGAACTTGTCGCAAAAATTCATGAATTTAAAAATGATAAAAAAATATTAAATGAAGAAGATATAACCAAACAAGTAGAAACCATTCAACTTTTAATAAATGAAGGCTTGTGGCCGGCACCTGGCGGAGCTTGGTGCTCAGCAGGAGTTCCTGTGTATGACGGAATGAGCGAATGCGGAGGCTATCCGACATTCAAGCACTTTGACTTCAAAGGAGATGATGTTACAGCATTTGCAAATCTTGATTGCCAAACTCCATACTATTTTGTCAATCTGGAAAACGGAAAATTTAATGAAGATGTAATAGATTTATTTATCAATAACATGAAAAAATTGCAAAAAGACTATAACTTTGATGGGTTCAGAGTAGACCATATTGACCACATTGTAGATGAAGTTTCTGAACAAAACGGCAGACCAATTAGTTATAGAGCCCCTAGATATGTACTAAATAAACTTAATACCGCAATGAAGAAAAAAATTCCTTACTTTGGAACTCTTGCAGAATATATGCTATGGGATAATTACTACAAAGAATACCATCAGGATATGAAATTTGATATATTATGGGGTAATGATATTATATGTCAATTCGATAAAACTCCAGAAAAAATCATGGAAGATAACCAGTACCTGTCAAACTATAATACTAAATTTAAAAAAGGAAATATGTTATCCATCCTAAAAACATACAATAATCAAGATGGTGAATTCCATTGTATAGACCAGTATCCTGCTCAGTTAGGCGAAAACGGAGCTCTATACAAATGGGCAAAATATAAACTTTTACCTGGTGGTAAATACGCCCAAAGACCAGTGATGTATGTTGATGGAGATGAAAGCTTCACCTGTGGCGGAGTAGAATACACTATTGGCGAAGAAGTAGCCATGAAACGTTCAAATAACGAAAACTTCTATACAAAATTTGATGCACTTGACCGATTTGTAAAAAGCAATAGTATCATCACAGGTGGTGAAGCACAAATCATAGTTGAAGATGATGACGGATACAGCGCCTGGTTAATAACAAGAGAACCATCAAGAAAAGCGTATTTAGTTGTCTCAAACCATAAATATCCAACAGAAAAAGTTACCAAAACTGCAATAACAGGCGAATCCTATAAAGAAATTATAGAAGGTTATGCAATATTTGACAAACAAATACACATTCCTGGTGATTATAACCTAAAATACGAATACGTTATAAATGAAAAGGATTATGAAGCTCAAGAAATAGAAAATACAGAAAGTATACATTTTGAAAAACTTGAACCTGGAGAATTCAAAATATTTGAACTCGAACGAGGTTAATAAATACAAGATTTAATATACAAACTCGAGCCCCTGAACTTGTTTCAGGATCTCTTGTAACTGTCATTCTGAGTGTATGCGAAGAATCTATTTTAGATACTTCGGCTACGCCTCAGTATGACTCTATATCTTACTTTAGGTAAGTATATCATCCTGAACTTGTTTCAAGATCTAAAAAACAAATTCGGAATGAGGTAGGAAAAATCGCGCCCAAAATATTACAAAACCGTTACATTATTGCCATATTTAAAAATTTATTTACATTATGTAACAATCTCTAAAAAGCAATAATATCAGAAAAAAATCATTTTTTTGACAACCAAAATAACCCAAAAGTATTAATTTCTTAAGATTAATGTTATTTAACTAATCCATTTGGGTTTAATAAACTTGTAGCTAAAACTTGAGGATTAGACATCAAAAATGAATAAAATAATCAATACTGAATAATAAATTTAGTCCGTCAACCCCACTTATGCACTCAACCCCGAAAGCATATCAACATAACCAAACCGCGAGAAGAAATCGAAAAATCATTCAAATGGTTGACAGACTTTAAAAAAAATAGTAATATAATCGTTATGTAAAGCGTATGTTATAGTTTTATTTAAAAGAAAGGTGAAAAGATTATGACAAAAAGATTCGGTTTTACTTTGGCAGAAGTATTAATCACATTAGGTATCATTGGTGTAGTAGCTGCTATGACTATCCCAACATTGATTTCAAACACTAACGGTGCAAAATTCCGTTCACAATTCAAAAAAACATTATCAACATTGAACCAGGCTGGTTTGATGGCTCAAGCACAATATGATTTCGACTATGCTGGTACAACAGTAGCTTGCCAAGCAGATCAAGCTGCTGGTGCTGCAGAACACCCAGATTCAGTAATGTCATTCTGTGCAATCTTAAACGGTACTCTAACCGGTCAAACTTATCAAGGTGTTGTAAGTAATATTAAACGTAATAACAATGGTACTCAAGTAGATTACGCTATCGTAAGACCAGCAGGTAATAAGTATCAAGGTGTAATTCCTGGAGATGCAGAGAGTAAATATCTTGCTTACACATTAGCAGATGGCTCAATTGTTGCATTTGACCCTACAGCTCAAGGTTGTGAGTTACCTATCGGTACTCAAATGAATAATACTGTATTAGGACAAGAATTAAAAGATTGCAAAGGTTTCATTGACGTAAACGGTGCAACATTACCTAACAGAGAAGTTACTTGTACTACTGGTGACAAAGCTACAGAAAACGTACAAACTCCTTGTGCAGTTAAAAATGATGCAAACCACATGACAGATATCTTCCCAATCGTATTCCACGATGCAACTGTTGAACCGG
>ERZ780223.1155-NODE-1155-length-27058-cov-4.219716_pt1 | contig 27058 bp, 28 predicted proteins | sample MGYA00511016_ERZ780223 | MGnify/ENA primary metagenome ERZ780223 (study PRJEB29588, sample SAMEA2159032) | human gut metagenome | biome: human gut; feature: human-associated habitat; material: faeces | place: Denmark | collected 2008/2010 ... | reverse complement strand
CCCGGTACTCCTCGAAGCGACCGCCGTACTCAAAACCCTGGAACTTCTCGACAACGACGACACCTTCACCGCGGAGGAGTTTTTCGAGAAATACAATGGCATCGCCCACGCCGGAGAACTGCCCGAGGCGGTCGGCATGTCGTTCGGCAGCACCGTAGCGTTCGCGGATATGCAGACCCCCTGCATGGCGAAAGTCGCCGAAGCACTCCTCCGGAAGAAATTTATCTGCACGACAGCGGAAGGGTTTACACCGATCAAAGAACGACTCGCGTTGCTCTATGGCGGAAAATAACTCGACTGCTGCCGTTCGCGCATGGTTGAGAGCAGGAGCCGAGGTTCAATCGGGCCTCCTGCTCTTTTCACAATTCAGCAGCAACACCCGACTCCCGGTGCTCGTGAAAATGAACCCGGCGAAATATCGACCTCTGCTGATCGAAAAGTTGTGCGCCCTGGCAGGCATCGAGAAAGAGCAAGAACAAAACACTACACCCCGCCGCCGCTTCCGCGACGACTTCCCGTATCTCCGCGATCCGGATTGTCCCCCGGAGTTGAAAATTCTGGCGGCCGATAAAATCACGGCCCACGAGCGTTACATCCAGGCCCATGACCACTTATTCGACTGCACAACCCTCGACGAGTGCTACCAGACCGCCCGGAGCGCTATCGAGAATTTCCAAGAGAACCGCGACATCTTCGCCGAACTCGACTACTACCGCGAACACCATGCAGTTCTGGGGAAACACCGGATTTTCGACCACCTCCGGCAATTACGGAAATTACGCGGGCTGAACATCGTAGCCCTACTGGCCGAACAACGCCGCCTGCGACTGGCAATTTGGCGGATTAACGACGAAATAAGAAAGGGCACAAAACCCCATCTGCTCACCCAACGGGAGCAACGCCGCCTGCAAAAGGAGGACCTTTTGCGGGAGGTGGACAACCTAATTGAAGCCTACAATGTCCGGTAAAATATTAGATACAGCCGTTCCCGAGTTAAATTATCGACGGAACATCATCGGAGACAGTCTGACACCTGACTTGGTGCAAGAACTGCAAGGCTACGGCGCCTTGGAATGGAGTCCCCGCGACATCGCTATTTCTATGGGCTTCGACATCGACCAATTCACGGCCGAGTATAAAGACCCGGACAGCACCGTTTCCCTGATAATCACTCGGGGCCGACTGCAAGCACAAGCCGATATAAGTAAGAAAGTCTTCGAGAATGCCAAACTCGGTGACCTTCCATCTATCCTTCACCTGGAAAAAATACGCCGCGAAAAATCGTTTCAAACCTCGAAACTCGACATCTTCGGCGGCTTCGACGATCAAAAGTCATTCGAGAAGGTATCCGAATATATCGCGGCCGGCCGAACAGCCGAACTCTCCAACAACGAGAAATTATTCATCGACCTGCTTTCGATCATTAACTCCCTGGACCGGCAGTTCGGGAAGCGGGCAACTATAAAACTGCTGACACAGCAGTTCGGCTACTCCTACGACCGGGCCGTGGATTACTACGACCAGGCCGACCAACTGTTCTACTCCAACCGGAACACGACCAAGGAGGCCCTGCGGAATAAGTATGCCGAAATGCTCGACAACATCGCCCACGCAGCTCTCGCAGCCGCGCAGACCCCCAAGGACTACGAGGCAGTCAGCGAGATAATAGCCAAGGCCGCGAAAATCCGAAAACTCGACGAACCGGAAATCCAGAAACTTCCCGCCGCCATGTACCTCCGACAAATCCGTATGTTCTCACTCACTCCCGAAGTGCTGGGGCTTCCGCCCGTGAACCGCCAGGAGGTGAACGAGCAAATTCAACAACTACACATCCCCGAAGTCGAAAAACGGCGCCTCCGTCAAGAGGCTCTGATCGAGGACGTGGATATTATCGAAATGTTCGAGAATGGGAAAGCGTGCGAAAATTAAACCGGAGAAAAAACCGTATGCCGACCTCCAGTTTATGAACTGGTTTTCGCAGTTTTGCGCAATGATAATGCCGCGCAAACTCCGTATCGTGGCCGGCCGCGGTTCGGCTAAAACAACCGAAATACAAGTAGAGCGGTTGATCGAAATGGTATACGACATGCCAGGGGCCCCCGTGGCATGGGTGGCCGACACCTTCGCAAACCTTACCACCAACGTACTCCCAATGGTATTCGAAGCCCTGGAACGGAAAGGGTTCCGCGAGGACATCCACTATGTCGTAGAAAAGCAATCCCCGACATTCACCGAAAAAGAGTGCGCCGACCTGCCTCAATGGCTGAAGCCTCATTTCTGGAAGCCCTACAACAAAATCATTTCCTACAAACGAACGATCATATTTTTCACAGGTCTGAACATCACGTTCGGATCACTCGACCGCCCGGCCTCCTTGGCAGGTCGCTCCTACGTGCATATCCTGGGCGACGAGGTGAAATATTTCCCCGAAACGAAAATTGGCAACCTACTCAAAGCCCGCCGTGGCTACCGTATTCAGTTCGGCCACTCCCCGCTATACCTGGGGGAAACCTTCACAACGGACATGCCGAACACCGGCAATAAGGGTGAATATGACTGGATATTCAAAGGTGCGAAGAACATGGACGCGCCTTCTCTCCTTCTCGTATTGAAAACGGCACTCATTGCCAACGATGCCCTGCAAGAATACCTCGCAGCAAAGGAAAAGTTTCACCGCACACAATCCGACACGGACCGCCAGGAATATCTGAATAAATACAAAACCGCGAACCGCTGGCGGCAACGCTGGCAGGACCTTCGCAGGCACGAGAAAGCCCAGAATATGTTCATGCTCGTTTCCTCCTACGTGAACATCGACATCCTCTCCCCCGAATGGTTCGCCGATGCTTTGGCTTCACAACTCGCAGACGTGGAGGCTGCGATATTGTCGATGCCGCCCCGCATCGACCGGGGCCAGCAGTTCTATTGTAACCTCGGGGAACGGCACTTTTACTACGACGGCAACAATACTGCCGTGGAAAATGCACTCGGGTTCCACGATACCGAGGACTGCCGGCTCCTCCGACACCTCGACCCGAACCGTTCGATAGATATGGCGATGGACTTCGGCAATATGCTCTCGATGATCGTCTGCCAGGACGACGGCCGCATATTCCGATGCCTCAAAGAATTTTATAGCCTCCCGCCCGAATGGGTAAGGGAGATCGCCGACAAATTCCTCGACTATTTCCGCCCGCACAAACAGAAGGTGATAAAGTTCTACTACGACCGCAGCGGAAACAACTACGGCCGCAGTAAACAGTCAATGGCCCTACAAATGAAAGAGGCAATCGAGAAGGACGGAACGGGAGCAAAAACCGGCTGGCGCGTGCAGCTCATGTCTCTGGGCCAAGGCAATATTCCAATGGCCGACGAATATATTTTCATGCGTGAACTGATGAGCGGGCACAATCCCCTCCTCCCCGAATTGCAAATCGACGCTATACATTGCCGACATCTGAAAGCCGCCCTCGAACTTGCCAAGACCACCGTGGACTCCATGAAGCGAGTCGGCAAGGATAAGAGCGCCGAGAAATCGTCCGACCCCAAACGTCTCGTAGAATCTACGAACTTCACCGATGCTTTCAAATATGCGCTTATGCGTAAGACCTGGGCTGATATAGTCAAGCGCGGCACCACAAGCGACCTGCCAGGCGGAGCCGTCGGCGACGTATCCGTACGCTGATAGCAACATCAATTACAACAGAGGAGGACGGCCCGAGCCGCCCTCTTTTCTTGTGTGCCCCTCCCCGGAACCCCACCCCCGGAACGGGCTCCTCCCTCATATATCACCTTTTCGGACGCTTGCAATCGCAAACGACAAAGAGGGCGGGGCGGGCTTCGATTTGAGATAAAGAAACGCCTTTTTTCGTTTCAGATTTCAAAACATTGATTTTCAGTTAATAAAAGAAAATATAGCACCCAAAACCGGGAAAAATCGGGATTTCCAGAAGCAAAAACGGACTTTTTGCCGTCCCCAAAGCACAAAAAAAGGGAGAAATTAACGCCATTTCTCCCCAAAAGCGGATTAAATTCGTCAGTTTTAGGCCCACGACTCAACCCTATGTACGGGAACAAAAGTACGAAAAAATATCGCTGATCCAAGGTTTCAGTCGCTTTTTTTGTCCTTTATTCCACCCGGGGCCGCGGCTATTTTTGCATCATGGATTTATTCGACGCGATACGGCAAATGCGGGAACTCTCCAAACGGAATATATCGTTCGGCTTCTCCTTCATGTCCTACAACGAAACGGCGCAGAAAAGCGAAGGCATCGTCGAGGTCAGACACGCCCGACTCCGCGCCCGAACGCAGGAAGCCCACCACCGAAACGCGGAGATCATCGAGGAATATGTCAACACCGACACGGGGGAGGCCCGCCGATTTTATCAACCTTTGCTTTTGAGTTTCAACGGCCAAAAAGTCGAAGCATGACAACGAAAATACACCGAATTTCAGACACAGCCTTCGCCCTGCAAATAGGGCAGACGGCCTACTCTCTCTCCACAAGCGTCCGGACAACTGGCGATACGACAATTTTCAACATCGCTCGGAATCCGAACTGGGAATACGCATACCAGAACGTCATGGGCAAGCGTATCGTCCCCTATGGCCCTGGAAACGACATGCCCGTCATGGTCCGCGATCTGGTCCAGGACAACAACCTCGCGCCTGGTATTCTCCAACGCCAGAAGGGGCTACTCTACGGCCAGGGGGCCTTTCTCTACCGCTACGTGTTTCGAAAGGGCAAAATCGCCCGGGAGTATGACGACGACCCGGAGATTTCCGCATGGCTCGCATCCTGGCAGGCGAAGAAATTCATCGAGAAAGCCCTCGTAGACCACTTGCACATGCAGGGTTTCTTTGCCCTGCACTTTATGGAACGCGCCCAGCGACTCGGCGCCCGAGCTGTCGATCACCTCGGCCGGAAAGCCCGCATCGCAAAACTGCAATTCGTGAAATCAACGAACGCCCGCCTCGAATGGACCGACACACGCTGTCTGGAGGACGTGAAGCACATCTTCGTCGGAGATTTCGAAAACGGCTGCCTCACTTCAGGTATTCAGACTTTCCCCGTGTACGACCCCCTCAATCCGGGTAAGTACCCCGTGTCCGCATCCTACAACTATTCCTACTCCTTCGGCCGTAATTTCTATTCAACACCGGCATTCTTGGGCGCGATCCGATGGATATTGCGAGGCTCCGATATTCCCATGATCTTCAAATATGTTACCGACAACGGTCTGAACCTTGCCTATCACATCCATTCCCCAGCCGGGTACTGGGAGAAGAAAAAACAAAGATTAGAGGAACTTTATCCTCAAGATCAACCCGCAGAAATCGAAACGCGCCTCGAAAAGGTCAAAGCCGAAATATTGGACACCATAACCGAGGTATTGTCCGGCAAAAAGAACGCCGGAAAATTTTTCGAAAGCATAGACTTCTACGACGCCGATCACAATTTATGCTCCTGGAAGATTGAAGCCGTGGACCAGAAAATAAAAGATTTCGTCGAGTCGCAGTTGAAAATCGGCGATGCAGCGAACTCGGCGATCACCTCCGGAATGCAACTTCACCCCTCGCTTACGAACATCATGGTAAACGGGAAACTCGCCTCCGGCTCCGAAATGCTCTACGCTCACCAGATTTACAAGCTCTCCGATGTCGCGATCCCCGAAATGGTGATTCTTGACCCAATCAACCAGGCTATAAAATTCAATTTCCCGGACACCGACCTACAACTCGGATTCTATCACCAGAACCTTATGGCCGAGGAGCAAACTGCCCCGGAGAACCGAACCCGAAACAATTAGATTATGATTTTCAACAAGAACAACGAAGGGGCCGCCGAACTGCAACGCCTCGTCGGGAACTATTTCCGAAGCAACGACTTCTCGGCTATCGAGTCGGAGATCAAGTCCGCCGCCGGCGTCGTTCGGCGACTGATCGGCCCGGAGGTATTCGACCGCGCCGAAAAATATTACAACTCCACCGACTTCGGTACACAAAATGACACCCTCGACCAACGACTACTGAAAGCCATACAAGCCCCCGTAGCGCAGTTGGCAATGGTGCGATTCTACCAGCAGAACACTCTATCACACGAGGACGGGGGCCGCAAGGTGAAAATCAACGAGGGCAGCGAGAAAATGCCCTGGCAATGGCAATACGACCGGGACGACGACGCCCTGCTCGACAAATACTATCGCGTACTCGACGACCTTTACATTTTTTTGGAAGAAAATACCGTCCCCGAATGGCAAGAATCCCCTTTGCGGAAAAAACTCGCGGCGTGCTTCGTAAAGAACCTCGACACCTTCCAGGAGGTTTTTCCCCTCGAAGATTCCCACCGCATGTTCTACATCCTCGTCCCCTTCATGCTGGAGGTGCAGGACCGCATCATCCGGCCCATAGTCGGAGACGAGGAGTTCGAAAAAATGAAAACGGCCCCCATGCCCGAGGAGTTGGCCGAACAACTGGCGGCTGCAAAGCGTTGTGTCCCGCTTTATGCCGTAATTACCGCCGTAAAGCGCATGTCGATCAAAGTGCTGCCGACAATGATCGTCCGCCGTTTCTCGGCCTCATTCCAAGGCAGCCGCGGCGGGAATATGGACGACGCAGCAACCCGGGCGCTGCTGCAATCCGTAGAGTCCGAGGCTATCGACGCCAAAAAAGAACTCCAAAAAGCCGTAACGAAACGCCGCCAACCGGTACGTGAAGCGGACCTTGTGCCGCAAAATTCCCGCGATAAAAAATATTTCATGACCTAACCATGAACCGGATCGAAATTCCCGAGGCGAACTTCTCGGCGAACATCCCGTCGTCATACTCCGAAATGACCAGCCCCCAGGTGTACTACGTGATGCAGCAGCTATACGCCCTCCAATGCGCAAAAATATCGCAGGCCGAGTTCCGAGTCCGGGTACTCTACTACCTCGCGGGAATAAAACGCACAGCCCGCAGCATCGCATGGGAACGACTACACCCGGTCGAAGCACACCGACGCGCGGAGAAGGTCGTACTCCTGGCCGAAGAACTCCTCGGATTCCTTTTCACCACCGACGGAGACGGGCTGAAGCCCGTATTCGACACGATAACCAACCACCTGCCGGTACTGGACATCGGACCGGTCCGCCTCGTCGGCCCCGACACCGGACTGTTGGATTTATCTTTCGGGGAACTGATCGCCACGGACGCCGATCTGGCACTCTACGCATCGACCAAGGACGAATGCCACATAGACAACATGATCGCCCGCCTATACCGCCAACCGGGACCCATGCAGCCGTGCGGCCGTAAAGTCGAACCGTTCAGAATGGAAGAAACGGAACGCCGGGCACGCCTTATCCGGTTCCTGCCGGGCTGGAAAAAACAACTTTTCCTATTCTGGTATGCTGCCTGCATCGACAATATCCAACACGGCACATTCTACGTAAGCGGCCGCGAGGTGTCCTTCGAACCCTTATTCAGTAAAAGCGAAGATGGCGGGAACTCCCTGGGCTGGCTGGGTGTGCAATTTGACCTCGCAGAAAAGCATATCTTCGGAGATATGGCCGGAACCGCCGAGGCCAACATCATAGACGTTTTAGCCCTTTTGTTGAATTATAAATTCACGACCGACCATGTTAGAAAACTTAATACGGATAATTGAGTACTGCCAAACGATCAATGTCGGACTTTCGGTTCCGGAGCCGCACATCGTAGCCGACGAGAACCAGGGAACCACCGTACTCAATAGTCCGTCCCTCGAAGGCCCCCAAATCATTATTTCCATGCCTCTGGCAAAACTATCCGGGAACTGCGACGGAATGGCTGGCCCCCATACCTTCATTCTCTATACGCTGGAGAAGGCAAAGGAAATGACCGCGACGAAATGCAACGTCGTAGGACAATATCTTGCGATGGTCAATATGCTGAACAAAGTGCTCGGAAAATTTTCGGCGGATATAGGAGGCCAGGGATTGCCCGGCGTGTGTCCCCTCCTGGCTGACATGGAACTGATCGAGATAGAGGTACTTCCAGCAGCCGGCGTGTTCGGTGGCTGGAACGGATATTCAGCGGCTATTACCCTCAAATAACCATGACGAAACGGATTCAACATAAACGCGGGGGGGGGTAGTTAAAAAGTCCCCGGCCGCTGCATGTGCTCTGACCTACATACAATACACCGCTCGAAACGGATAGCCGGGGACAAACCTCCTGCTCCGCTTCGAGCGTTCAAATATGCGTATGTAAGTCAGAGTACCGCAAAAGTAATGAAAATCTTCGAAATCCTATCTTTTAATCGAGAAATCCTCGACCGCCTCGACCGCCTCGGCATCCACCCGGACGACCATAAACATTTGGACCTATACAATGACTACCGCACCATGAAAGCTCGGGGCGAAAAGGTTACGTACATCGTTGCGATCCTCGCCGAACGATACGCCGTGAGCGAACGGAAGGTGTACAACCTTATCGCCCGCTTGGGAAAAGACTGCACGGAACATGCAGCGATACCCCCCCCAAATAGTTGTGATACACTGATAAAACGGTGATTTTTGCGAACCAAAATTTTCTATTAATGCCCGCAAAAATCTACAACTCCGCACCCCTTCCCTTCATGGGGCAAAAGCGCCGCTTCGTGAACCAGTTCCGCGAAGCGTTGCGTGAATTTTCATCGGCCACAACCTTCGTCGATCTGTTCGGTGGCTCCGGCTTACTCTCCCACATCACGGCACGCGACCGACCGGATGCCCGCGTTATCTACAACGACTTCGATGACTACCACCTCCGCATAGAGAACGTCGAACGGACGAATGCGATCCTCGCCGAAATCTGCGAAATCCTCGCCGGCATCCCCCGCATGGCGAAGGTTCCGGCAGATGCAAAGGCCCAGATCGTCGCCCTACTCGAAGAACACGAGCAGACCGGATTTGTGGACTACATCACCATATCCTCGTCGGTCCTATTTTCCGCAAACTATGCCAATGACCTCGAAATGCTCCGCAAATGTACTCTCTACAATAATATAAAGCTGTCCCCCTACTCCTGCGACAGCTACCTCGACGGGCTGGAGATTGTAAAAGCAGACTATCGGGATTTATTTGCTCAACATAAAGACACTCCCGGTGTCGTGTTCCTCGTCGATCCGCCCTATCTTTCGACCGAAGTCGGAGTCTACAAATGTTATTGGCGGCTGCGGGACTACCTCGACGTGCTTCGGGTGATCGACGGTCGCCCCTACATCTATTTTACCTCAAATAAATCCAATATCGTCGAATTGATCGACTGGATGCAGTCGAACAGCATCGGCGGGAACCCGTTCATCGGCGCTACCCGCCGGGAGTTCAATGCATCAATGAACGCCCATGCAAAATACACCGACATAATGCTCTACCGGGCATAATTACATGCACACCGCAGGGGCCGGCGGGAATAATTCTCGCCGGCCCTTCAATTTTTCCGGGAATATATTTGTATAATTATAACTAATTAGTTATATTTGTGGCATGAAATATGAAAGAAATGGCAGATAGAAAAGTAAGAACGGTTTACTACTCGGAGGAGTTCAAGCGGTTTTTCGAAGACCTCGACACCCGAATCCGCGAAAAATACATCTGGACAATCCAGATCACCGAGACCGTGCAGGTCCTTCCGACCAAGTACGTGAAGAAACTGGAAGGGACCGAATTTTACGAAATGCGCGTGTCGGTAGGATATAACGAGTACCGAACCGTGCTTTTCGCCATTGACAGCGATAATTTCGTAAAGGCAACCGAAATCTATCTGCTGAACAGCTTTTTGAAAAAGTCCACCAAGGACTACAAAAAACAAATAGAGATTGCCAAAAAGATAATGAAGGAGATAGAATTATGAGAGTAGACCCCGAAAAACTGAAAAAGAAGTTCCGCCCAGCCGAGGAGTTAATGACCGAGTATGTCGGTCCGGCCGGAAGCCCCGAGCGCGAGGAAATGGAGACGAAGGCAAAAGCCTGGTTCTACGGCGAAATTCTCCGCGAACGCCGCAGGGAGTTGAAAATGTCGCAAGCAGCGCTGGCCGAGAAGGTCGGAGCGAAACAAAGCTACATCGCCCGTATCGAAAAAGGAGAAGTAGACGTGCAGTTCTCGTCCCTGCTGAAGATCGCCGGAGCACTCGGATTAAACGTACAACTTCAATAGCCCCGACTATGTTCTGGCTTACAATAGGCATCACCCTCTTTCTGCTGGCCTGCCTGGTCGGAGCCCGCAAAAAAAAGACCACTTAACCCGGCCGAATGAATCGGCCGTCGGGGTCCCTCGCACCTTCTCCGGCCGCAATTTACGCCGCTTTTTTGTCCTTTAATAGCCGCCTTCGGGCGGCTATTTTTGTTGCAAAACGAATGACATGGCATCACTCGTCGAGCAACGATTTGTAGAAGAAATCCTCACCAACGAAGGCGCCCGCCTTCTCACGAACCAGGAAGCCGCGTTTGCCGCGCGGTTGCATTTCCATTCCAAGAATATCGTAGCCCGACGCGAAGCCGAGGTTTCGTCCGGTGCCGCGTATTCCGGAAAACTGGCTCTCACCCATACCGCCTACGAACGCTTCCTCGACCTCAAAGCGATGAAATATGGCTCGAAGATCGTCCGCCGAAACCGGAAAATTCACAACCGGTTCATCTGGGGGCATTTCAATTCCATAGCCTACCGTCTCGCCAACGATTTCACGGAAAATGTTGCCGCTCGCATTCGCTCTGAACTCGAAAACAAGTAGCAGCGATGGGAAAGAACCTCAAAGAAGAAGACCTCCGTTTGAACATCATCGTCAACGGCGACCCCGCCCGCAAAGAAATCGGGCAACTCACACGCAGCACCAAGGATCTCCGAAGTGAGAACGGCCGCCTGCTGGCCGAGCAAAAAAAACTCCGAGCAGAAGGCGGCGAGAACAAAGCCCGCATTGCCGAGATAACCGCCACGATCAAAAAGAACTCCGAAACGATCAAGGCCAACGAGGCCCGGACCAAGCAACTCCGGTCCGAAATGAAGGTTACATCCATGACCATGGCGGAGTTAAGCCAGCGACACGCCGAACTCCGGAACGCCATGCGTAACGTCGTCCCCGGGACGCCGCAATGGAAACTACTGCGAAACGAACTACAAGCTGTAACGGGCCGCATGGCACAGCTCCGAACCGAAACGACCGTTACCGAGGGTGTTATGTGCCGCATGGCTACCAACGTGAACAAGTACATCGGAACCGTTACGGCATCATTCGCCGCGCTCGCCATGTACGGCTCGGGCCTTCACAAAACGATACAGACCTATTCGGGACTCGACGAGGCTATGTCGAACGCCCGCAAAACTACCAACATGACCCGTCTGGAGGTAGAAGAATTGAACGCCATACTTGCCAATATCGACACCCGGACCGCGCAAAACGAACTCCTCGCCCTGGCCCGCATAGGCGGGAAACTCGGCATCGCCAAGAATGACATCGAAGGATTTACCCGCGCGGCCGACATCATAAAAATATCACTCGGCAAAGACCTCGGCGATAACGTCGAAACAACAATCGGCCAGATCGGGAAACTGGTAAACGTGTTCCAGATAAAAGACGAGTTCGGCATCGAGGAGGGGATGATGAAAACAGCCGCCGCGGTAAACGAACTCGGCAAGGCTTCGACGGCCAACGAGGCGAATATCGTGGAGTTCATGCGCCGCGTGGGTGGTGTCGGCCATTCTGCGAAAATATCCCTCTCCAACATCGCCGGCCTGGGCGCAACGCTCGACGACCTCGGGCAGACAATGGAGGTAGCCGGAACATCCATGTCCCAGGTTATAACCGGAATGTACCGCCGTACGGACGCCTTCGCGGCAGCAGCAAAGATGAGCGTCAAGGACTTCAAAAAACTGATGGCCGAAGACATGAACGAGGCCCTTATCCGGATGCTCGACGGCATGGGATCGAACGGCGACGCGATGGGCAAGATCGTCGCAGCTCTCGACTCCCTCAAACTCGACGGAACTCGTGCGACCGGCGTTCTGACAGCCCTGGCCCAAAACACCGGCAAACTCCGCGAACAGCAGGAGATCGCAAACCGGGCATATACCGAGGGGACATCGTGTTTGAAGGAGTTCAACATCATGAACAACTCGGCTGAAGCAATAGCCGAAAAACGTAAAAAACAAATCACGGCCGAGGCGTCCGCCCTCGGAAAAACGTTACTCCCTGCCTATTACGAATCCCTCTCGGCACAAGCGGCGCTTATCAAAACCGCCCGCATCCTAATCGAGTGGCTGATAAAGAACAAAGGGGTGATCCTTGTGCTGGTTGCTGCATACGCCTCCTACGCCGCAGCCGCAAAGATTAAGGGAAAGTGGGACAACATACTCCTCGTCCGAAAAAAATTGCTGGTAACATGGAGCAAAGCGCACCAAATTGCGCTCATGCGCGAGGCCCTGGCAATGAAGGAAGGAACAGCCTCGACGAAACTGATGGCCGCGGCGCAACTTCTCCTCGCCGGGAACCTGCGGGCCGCAGGTCTGGCCTTCAAGGCATTCTTTGTGTCTATGGGACCCGTCGGCTGGGCCACACTCGCCATATCGGGATTAGTGAGCGTCATTACGCTATTTTCCAGCCGGACCAGCACGGCAGCCAAATTTCAAAAATTGTTATCGGGCCACATGCGGGATGCTGCGACGGAAGCCGCAACCGAGCGCACCGAACTCGACCGGCTGAAAGGGAAACTGGAAGGCTGCAAAGTAGGCACGAAAGAGTACAACGACACGAAACAGGAGATCATCGACAAATTCGGCAAATACGACAGCACGCTGAAAAACGAAACCCTGACCGTGCAAACCCTTCGGGATAAGTACAACTCTTTGACTGCCGCCATTATGCAGAGCGCCAAAACAAGGCAGTACAACAAATTCGTCGAAGCCCAGCAAACCGCCTTCGATGAACAGTTCAGCGAAATATCGGATAAACTCTGGGAAAAACTCAACGATCAGTACTACACCGAGAAGGCATCGAAATATTACAGCCAGATTATGAACGCCTTCTTCGGCGGTCAGTCTCTCGATGCCTGGCTCACGACCGGTTCGGCGGGTGTTCAACGATTAGTTCGCCAGTTACAAAAATTGCGCAATGCACAAAATGCAATCGGCGAAACGGCCCGGAATCGCTTCGGGATAACGGCTACAACCCCGACGACCACAAAGCCTAACACAACTGACAACGATCCACTGAATCCGGATAACCCTGACGGGGCCTCTGCCGGTGGGGACAGCAGGAACAAGTGGAGCCTCGACAACGACGCCGCCTTTCTGGCCGAAAAAAAGAAACTCCGCCAGAAATTCGCCGACGGGGAAATCGCCACAGAACGCGAATACCAAGGGGAACTGCTGGCCCTCGAAATCGCGGCCCTAAAAGCTCGCCTCGCGGCAAACAAAGAATCCGGCGCCGACAGGTCGAAACTCGAAACACAACTCGCCGACAAACTCCTCGAACTGAAAAAAAACGAATCGGAGATTTGGGAAGCGGATTTTGAAGCCCAAAAACAAAAACTCCGCAAGCAGTTCGCCAACGGGGAAATCACCACAGAGCAGGAGTACCAGGACAAACTGCTGGCCCTCGAAATCGCATCCCTCGAAGCCCGCCTCGCCTCTAATAAAGATGCCGGAGAGGCCCGTGCGAAACTCGAAGATCAACTTTCCGACAAACTGATCGAGCAGAAGAAACGTGAGCAGCAGCAGGCCGACGCGGCCGAGGATCTCCGCATCCAGAACATGACGAATGCCACGGACCGGGAGAATGCGGACTACGAACGTAAGAAGAAACAACACGCCGGAAACGCAGCCGCCCTGGAACAACTCGAAGCACAACACAACCGGAACCTGGTAAAAATCGAACTCCAACGGGCCATGGACGCACTCAAACAGGAGGAGGACGAATACAAGCAGAGCCGCCGGGTCATGCAGGAACGCCACAAGATCGAACTCCAAACCGCCACTCTCACCAAAACGGAACGCGCCCGCCTCGAACGGCAACAATACAACGAATTGAAAGTCCTCGACGAGGAATACTTACGCAGTACCCTCGCGCAACTCCAATCGTTGAACGCCACCGGCACAATGTCATTCCGGGACCTCAAAGGCGTGCTCCAAACAATCGACATCGACTCCTCCCTGCTTTCCGAGGAGGAGAAGAACGACCTTATCCGCCGGATCAAAGAGGTGAACGGCGCCATAGATGCCGCCGCAGAGCAAGTGGACGAACTCGGCTACTCCTTCACCCAGAACCAAAGCGGCGGCAGCTTGTTCGGGTTCTCACAGGAAGACTGGTCGCTGTTTTTTGAGAATATCGGGAACGGAAAATTCGGAGCCGAAGAATTGACAGTGGCCCTGCTCGCAGCAACCGAGGCCGCCAATATGGCAATTGACCTATATTCGGGCTACGACAAAATGATGACAACCAAAGAAAATGCCTCACTCAAGAAGTTCAAAAAAAATCAGGACGAACGCAAAAAATCCATGGAGAACAGGCTCAAAGCCGGATTGATGACTCAAGAACAATATGATGCAGAAACCGAGCGCATGGACGAGGAGTACGACAAGAAACAAAAGGAACTGGAAATCAGGCAGGCCAAACGCCAAAAAGCCCAAAATCTCGCACAAGCCACGATTGCGACGGCGCGGGCCATCGCCGAGGCACTTCCCAACCTTGTTTTAGCGGCAATCGCCGGAGCCATGGGCGCCGCACAAATCGCCATGATCGCCGCAACACCTATCGCCGGCGCCGAGGAGGGTAGCTTCCTCGTTGAACGAGCACAGGACGGCCGGAAATTCAACGCCCGGATCAACCCCGATGCCCGGGGATATATCGACCGCCCCACGGTTCTCGTCGGTGAAAACGGAATGGAATACGTCATTCCCAACGAAGCCATGCAGAACCCCACGGCCGCGCCGATCATCAACACCATAGAAGCGGTACGCCAAAAAGGCCGCCTCCGGGATTTCGATTTCACACAAGTAATGCCCGCCATGGTCCAGGCCCCCGGCTATGCCGCAGGAGGTCCGGCAAACGGATCAATGCCTTCAATCTCCCTCCCAACGGCCCCCGTAACGGACATCCCCGAAAACAAGGCCATGATACAAATCCTAACCCGTCTCGCTGGCATCCTCGAAAAACCGCTCAAATCCGATGTTTCGCTCATGGGGCGCGGTGGGTTTCTGGAAAAAATGGCAGAATACGAAAGAATGAAAGAGCGCGGTAAATTAGGATAAATATGCTTATCAAATCGTTACGCACAGAAAATATTCTCGAATACAAACCGGGCCAGGAAGTAACTTTCACACTCAACAACCCCATGTTCGAGGACGACCGGCTTCCCGTGACCGTATCGACCGGCATAGAATTTTCACTGACTCCGACCAACAAAACGGAGTTCGGGTTCGTCGAAGCTATGATGCTCCCACCGCTCGTGCAGAAGATTCCGGCAGTTATTATTATTGCCGGGATAGAAATATTTACCGGGGAATTGCAATTCGATGAATTTTCAGACTCCGCCCTAAAATATACGTTCGTAGGAAAAGGCATGGACGAAATACTCGCAAGGAATATCTACGAATTACCTTCGAACACATACGACGGAATAAAACTCTCGACATTCGTTCAAAATGCCCGAAACGGGAACTACCAGGATTTTGGCCTCCCGATGATTATACGTCAGCCGAACAGCGCCAAGATCGAATATGCAACGGCGGCGGGGGCTGCCGAATGTTCACTGATTGATAAATATGCCAATTTTCCATACTCCGACACACCTTATATCGTACCGGCCGTCAAGGTACCGTTCCTGCTCCAAAAGATTCTACCGGGAGTGTATTTTCCCAGCAGTATTGACTGGCACATCGACCAGCTCGCTATTATTGCACCATACAAACCTGAAAACTGGAGGAATGAACGCCACGGCGTTCCAGTAGTATATGAAGACGCCTATGATCCGAACACAGGACGATATACGATTGCCAAAATCTCAGATTTCCGACCCACTGACGGTTTGCCTGAGATGACAAACAGCGACTTTGTGAGCAACATTCTAAAAATGTTTTGCGCGACATTGTTCTCCAACGGGACCGGTTACATCATTCAAAGCAACAAGGACATCATCAACGATAAAACGTTCATAAACTGGAGCGACAGGGTGGCGGAAGCCTATTCTATCATCGCCGGAGAAGAAAACGGATACACGCTGGAATATGCCAACGAAAACAGCAACTACACCCCCTCCAAGGTGGACGACCTCGGACAAGCAGAAATAGACCCCAGCATCATAACCTGCGATACATATGAAGACATGTTTCGAAAATTCCAAACCTCCGCGAATTATATTAACGTTCAAATCGCCAAAACCCGAAATATATATTCCGGCAAACAAGTTAAGGCCCGCTTATATTACCACTACGAAGGACGCAAGGGTATAGTATACAACAATTTCGAAACACCCATTGCTACAATGGATATTGTTTATCAGGCAGGGCTGGAGAAGAAAAAAATACAATCCGGAGATTCGAAGAGTTGCGAAAACAACATCGGATTCAACTGCGCAAAATGCGTCCCGGCGAACGTCGCCACCCCAATTCGGGAAGGGTCGACGGATTCACAGGTAACACTACGCAGCATGGCCCCCGTTATCGACTTCCCGACCGTCGGAGGGGAGCGTCCTACAACCGTCTATATCGGAATGCTCCGGAATCATAACTTTTTCGACCAGGGGAACTATTTCACCAAACCAATACCCTACGTGGACGGCGGAACGGAAATGTCAGACAATACCTACTCCATCGCCATCGGAGGTGAAAAGGGATTATATGAACAGTTCCACAAAGATTTCGCAGAGTGGTCCATGAGGAAGAAGGACACGATCAAGGCTGACGTATTCCTCTCGCCTACAGATGTCGCAAACCTCCGCCTTTGGCGTAAAATTATGATTTATAACCGTCTGTTCCTAATCAAAACAATAGAACTCACAATCTCCGACAAAGCGGATATCGCCTTTGCGAATGTCGAATTTATAGAGGTGTAATTTGTCCTTTCAACTGGCGCCCAGGCGCCCTATATTTGACGAAAAAAGAAAATGGCAACATTGACCACCGGTTTGCCGGCATATGGATTTCTCGACGACCTCCCCGATGTGGTCTTTTCGGGAATAATGGCCTCAAAGGTATATGTTACGGTGCAACTCGACGGCAGGGCACTCGTGGTCGCCGCCGAAATGACCCCTGATGAAAATGGAAGGGTCACCGTATACGCAAAGCAGATGATCCGGAACTCGATAACCATGACCAAGCCGAACACATGTTCCCAGGCATTGCCACGGCTTGCCGTTCGACTCCTGGCCCCCGGTGAGGTTGCGCCATCGACCTCCGGATATGTAATACCGGGCAACACCAACGATCTCGGTATAATCAACATAGTGTGGTTCGCGAAAAACTTTCTCACCTGGCAGCCCCAAATAATAGAAACGACCCGAACACAGCCGCAATGGCTGGCATTTGTTCCGGTCCCACCTTTTGATAGATACGAAATACAATCAACCCTCTACACCAGAGACGGCCGCACATTCACACAGTCGTTTTTCAAATTCCCAAGCGGCCCCAATTTTCAACAATTCCGGGCCGACTTCACCTACCTATGGAAAAGTCATTGCATAGCCCATGACCTCGACCCGTACTGTTACGATGTATTCGGCTGCGGTTACAAATACCTAACCAGCAATCCAGAGGTAACCCCGGACACAGTCCCGGCTGAAACTACGGAATCGGAAATACCCAACAGGCCATACGTCCAACGCTATATACTACGTCCCGAGCGTTACAACGACATTTGCTTCGGCTTCGAAAACACTCTGGGCGCTTTCGATACCCTCATGCTGGAAGGAAAACAGACATACCAGCCCGAAGGCGACATTTCGACCTTCAAGACCTACACAACGGAAAAGGAACTCATCAACGACTTCACCTCGATATGGGAGGCCAGCACGGGCCGGCTCGAAACAGAACGCTCCGCGAACCAGTTCCAGGACTTTCTGAAAAGCACGAACCGCTACGTTCTCATGCAGGGGATATGGCGCCGAATCATTGTCAGCGACTACAAAGTGAAACACTCCCGCGGAGAATCAAACAGCTACACGTTCAAATACCACCTCGCCGATAAAAACGAAGGCCGCTATTTCAACCGCGAAAAACTCCCCGAACCCGAATTGCCCACAAATTTTTTCCCGGAATATGACTACAAAAAAATGTAACTGGAAAACAGACCTCCAGCTTACCGAAACCTTCTACACGCTCGCGGAGAACAACACACTCGTTGCAACGCCGATCCCCGACGATGCAATAGATTTTCAAATCGTCTACCGTGCCGAGCACGATTGCCGTTACACCGTAAGCCGCACCCGTGGCGTTTACATGGGCTGCAAGAAAATCGACGCCAACACGCTCGCGGTATTCATCCCCCTATCCCGCTACTCTCTGGGCCGCGGTCCCCTGCTGCGTGAACTCTACATGCAGGTCCCAAACAACGACTTCGAAGGCAAAATCCGCAATATCTGCGTGCCGGCCGACACAAAACACATCCTCTGGGACGGACCGACTGACAATCAGGTGGTAATGTCCACCGAAATCATCACCGCCACAATCCTCAAAGGCAACCCCGGAGACAGCGCCTACGATCTTGCACAAAAAGAAGGCTTTGTTGGAACACGACAAGAGTGGTTGAATAGCCTCAATGGAAAGCCAGCAAAGATCGTGGATGTCGGGGGGCTCAAATACTGGGCATTCTGGGACGAAGCCTCCAAGGCCTACGTCACCTCGACCCATCGCGCCGAGGGCGGCGCTATCATGCCTGTATTCTGGGTTGATCCTGCGACACTCAAACTCTACGTGACCTATCAGAACGGTTACGAAGGAGCGAAATTCAAACTTGAAAACGGAAAGTTGTACACCATTAAAACAATAAACCAATGACAGAAGTAACCGAACTTTTAGGCTCCACGGGTGTCGTCCCCGCGGGCGATTATTCCCCGGAAAAGACATACGATTTTCTCAACATGGTCTACGCGGCCCCCTCGGTGTATGTCTCCCGACAAAACAACAACACGGGCCATCCCGTGACGGACACGGACTGGTGGATGCTCTCGATCGACGGTTCGAAGAACCCCGAGGCTGTCAAAGCCGCCCTCGACGCTGCCGCCACAGCTCTCGAAGCCGCCGCAGCGGCCGCCCCCGTTGTGGTCGAGGTCGAGGGTACGGACGTAACGATCAACGTGGAAGGCAACCACAAATACATCTGCGGGGAGCTGACCTCGCTCAAGATCGGAACCGTGGAGAAGTCGGCCCGAACTTCGGCGATCTTCTTCACATCGGGAGCCACGGCCACGGAGCTCACCTGGTCGGATGACCTCGTGGACATCATCGGCTACAAGACCCCGGCGCCGAATCGAGCCTACGAGATCAATATCGAGGAACTCCGCGCAATCATCGAGTAGCCATGGATCGCAGACGAAGTTTGTTAAAGATCGCCGCGCTGCGCAGCGAGCGCGAGCGGCAGGTGGGGATATATTGCACGACTGGGTATCTCCAATCACAGGACGCCGGACTGCTTTTCGAAGGCCCGCGAACTCTTGAGGTTTTTTTCACATGCGTTTCCAGCGACAGAATGCAGGTTATAGCCGGGTTTGGCATTTCCATGATTGAAATTTACGCCCTGACAACAAATCAGCTTCGCGTCTATTGCGGGGGCGGAAACGCGACAGTAGACATTGTTCCAGGGGATAGCTATCTTGTTGATGTTGCCTATGACGGTACTACGGCGATATGCTATCTGAATGGGGCGGAGGCGGCTCGATTCCCGGTTACGGGATACAAGATCACGGATTTATTCAGGACCGGCAGCAATACATATATCCCCCAAGGCTCGCTCGTATTTTGCCGCCACTACAACTATGCCCTTTCAGCGGAAGAAGCTGCCGCGCACTACAACGACGGTGATCCCGCGGGGTATATCTTGCCACAGAACCTTAAGAATATCAAGGATATGGCGTTCACTTCTAAAACGTTCGAATTTGATATGGATAGCCCATATTATCAGCGCGTTTTAGAATCGAGCGAATTGGAGTCGGGGAGAAGATATCGGGTGGATTATGTCGTGGAAGAATGGGATATTGCCCCCGCTGTCATGGTTACTTGTGGTATAAGCTGTGGTGTGACAGCCGTTGCTGGTAATCAATATTGGAATAATCTTTCTGCTGCTAAATTAGGTGAAAATCAATATGTTGTTGTAGACACGAAAAAAACAGGCATTCCGTTTATGTTTGTTTACGGATCGGACCATGCATACCCACATACTTCCCGCCGGTTGAAAGTAACGGTTCACTCTGTCAAGATGCTCGGCTGCGTCGCCGAGTACCTGCCGCAGAATCTTGTGGGATCACCGCACGGTGATCCGGTTGAAATCATCGGCGAGAATTCCCATACATGGACAGGTGTCGACGACCCCGCGTATTCGTATGCTGTAAGGTGTTCGAGATATTTCAAAATCAGCGAAGTATATAAAATGCGTGTCACCATATCCGACTATGAAGCCGGAGGAGCCCCGTTTTTCAAAATATCCACGGCTGACACCGTCATTTTGTCCGGTTTTAACGGTGACGGGAGTTACGAATTATATCTTCAAGTAAAGGGTACTCCTTACCAATACGTTTATGTATATGCCGGGCCAACTGGTTCCGACCGCCGCGTAACTATTACCGTAGATAGTATCGAGCCGGTTCCCGGCGTCGCTACATCCTGGCTCGACAGCGCCAGAAAGCTCCTGTTGAACGACGAATACCTGCCGCCGCTGTTACAAAGCGACGGTGGGTATGACCTGACTGCTAACGGAACGCCGCAGATAATCATCAAATAACGAACTATGAACAACTACGCAAAACTGATCGACGGGCGTCTGAAGTATGCGCCCAATTCAATTCGGATCGCCGACGGGCTTGTTTGCAACCCGCGGCCGGACAAACTGATCCCCCTGGGATACAAAGAGGTGGTATTCGACGAGCAGCCGGAACCGTCCGACCCTCCGAAGCATTACCGGGAGGTCTACACAGAGGAAGATGACCACATCCGGGTCGGCTGGGAGGATTGCGCGCCCGAGCTGGAACCGCAGCCCGATCCAGAACAACTCCGAGAGGCCGCCTACCGCGCCGAGGCGGACCAATACCTGATGGCCTACGAGGGCTATCTGGCCGAGGGCAAGATACTCGAAGCCGACGAGCAGAAGGCCCGATACCTGGCCAAAAAGGCCGAGATCAGGAAAAGGTTTCCGAACAATCCCGCCCAATAAACTCACTCCGTTTTTGATATGCTGATTGAAATGTTAAAAGAGGGCTTCTTTTACACTACTCATAATGGCCGTCAAACACGCTCGATTCTGTCCTTTCCAGCCGCCCGACGGGCGGCTATTTTTGTGCCATAACCAAACCTAATATCAAGCTATGGAACAAAAAGAAAATGTAGACGCCGGTTTGGGCTGGCTTCAGAAAATGATCCGGCTCAAAGAGAAGCACGGCACGGTTACTATCCTCACTTGCCTGCTCCTGTTGCTGTTCGCCTGCTATGTCGTATTCTTCGGGCTGAATCCCCGCTACCTGCTCGACCGGATGGAAGCGACAAGAACCGAGCAGCACGACGACGCCATCCTGCGCCGTCTTCAGGCAGACGCGGAAATCCGAACCGAGGTGCAAAGGCTGATGCACGAAGTCGATGCCGACCGGGTGTGGGTCATCGAACTGCACAACGGATCGAAAAACCTATCATCCGGCCTGCCGTTCATTTACGGCAAAATGATGCCCGAAGAAGTTGCCGACGGCATCGAACACGTCGATGACGAATATCTTGACTTCGAACTGGCTCGCTATCCCTTCATTGCCAATATTCTCCGGAGGGGCTACTTTTACGGCTCTATCGAGCCGATTCAGAACTCCGACCGGCGGCTCTACTACCAGTTCAAGAAAAACGACGTGAATGAAATTGCGCTGATGACACTCCGCTGCGGACAAAAGCCGCTCGGCATTCTCGGCATCTCGTTCTGCGGAGATAAAACGATGAATCCGCCCCTGGTCGGCGAAAAAATCCGTGATCACGGATCGGCCATCGCCGCATCCCTGTCCAAACTCGAACCTATCAAATAATCCGCATGGCACTCCGCATTCTCCTCGACAACGGCCACGGCAAAGAAACGCCGGGCAAACGCTCGCCCGTATGGCCCGACGGCTCGCAACTCTTCGAATACGAGCTCAACCGCGACATCGTGCGCCGCATCGCCCGCCTGCTGGCGCACAAAGGCGTCGCCTTCGACATCCTCGTTCCGGAACTCACAGACGTCCCACTCTATGCCCGCGCAAACCGGGCGAACCATATTTGCAGCGTGAACGGTGCCGATAACTGTCTGCTCCTCTCCATCCACGCCAACGCCGGCGGCGGCACGGGCTGGGAGGTATGGACCAGCCGGGGCCAGACAGCCGCAGACGACTACGCCGAAATCTTCTACCGGCATGCCAGTGCAGCCCTCCCCGAATGGAGAATGCGCGTCGACACTACCGACGGCGACCCCGACAAGGAGTCCGACTTCACCATCCTCAAAAAGACCGTGTGTCCGGCCGTATTGACCGAGAACTTCTTCATGGACACCGAACGCGACTGCCGCTTCATCCTCTCCGATGAAGGCCGCGACCGAATCGCACGGATGCACTTCGACGCCATCCTGGAGTGCGTCGAACATCACGAATGCAAGACCAGATAGCACCTACTGAAATTCAACAGCAATATGAAATTCTCTGAAATCATCGACAGGCTTAACAAGGGAGAGACGTTCCGACGTTGTTCAAGTCCCACATGGGCCGGGAAGTTCATCGTCAAACAGATTCCGCAGACCGTGCCGGCGGAAGTAGTGCCGCGCATGACCAGTCTGCCGGACCATGCGAAGGCGTTCATCGGAACGATGGGAGACGGCAGCATATCGTATCACGATCAAGTGCTGCTTGTCGAGGCGAACGACAACTGCCCCAAACCTCACGCTACATACTACATTCCCACTTGGGAGGACATTTTCGCCGACGATTGGCAAGTATGCTGAAGAAACGCTATCTGATTCTGTTCTTGACCGCGGCAGTTGCCGGTGCGCTGCTCTTCGGCTGGGGGTACCACCACGGAGCGGCATCCGTCGAGATCCGCGACAGCGTGATCGTGCGTTATCGGCCCGGCCGGGTCGTCCGCGACACAATTCGGGAGCCCTATCCGGTAATCGTGCGCGAACCACCCGATACAATCTGCATCCCGGCCGACACGGCGGCGATCCTGGCCGACTACCTCCGTGAGCGAGACTATCCGCTCGATTTCTCAACAGACTCGACGGGGCGCTTCCTCGTAATGGCAACCGTCGGCCGGAACCGCCTTCTCTCGGCCGAGGCCACTATCGAGCCGCTGATCCGCGAAGTGATCGACTACCGCACCGTCATTCGGGACGTGCGGCAGGGTCCACGCTGGCGGATAGATTTCGATGCCGGCGTCAACCTCCGCAACCAATGGGCCGGGGTCTCCGCAACCCGAAACTTCGGCTGGTTCTCTCTCTCCGGCACGGCCGGGTACGATCCCTTCCGCCGCGAACCTGTCCTTGAAATCCGGGGCAAAGTGTCAATTTGGCAATCTTTCACCAAAAAATAATTTTACTATGAAAAACTTTATCGCAAGAATCAAAGCCTTCTTTTTGCTCGTCGTGACATGGCTCAACCAATGGGCCAAAGATCACATCCTCCACTTCGTCGTAGCCGACAGTATCGCCACGATCGTATGGATCGGCACGGCGATCACCCTCGGGTGGATGCTCTCCCCCGGATGGCTAACAGCAGCCGCAGCAGCCGTCACCATTGTCTTCATCATTATTAAAGACTACTGGATCGACGTTGCACCCGACCGCCGCGACATCCTGGCCGGGGGTCTCGGACTGTTGTGGGCGCTGCTCAAAATATGGCTGGTGTGCTTCGCCTGGCTGCTGCTTCATAGGCTGACAATGTAACCCCAGCATGGCCGACAACAAGAGGGACGACCCTTCTGGCCGTCCCTCGTTTCGTTACAAAATACCTTTGTAATTCTGCAACCGCGGGTTTGCCGTTCGAACTCCTTGCGGAGTATAGGCGTCAGTAATCAAAAGCGAGGAGTGGCGCGCTTGCTCCTTCACCGAAAGCGTATCAACGACTCGTAGCATTTCAGTAATTCCAGAGTCCTTCAGCGAATAAAATTTGTACTCTTTCGGAAAATTCAACGCCGGGACGATTGTATTGTTCCAAAAATTACGGAAAGCCCGCTCGCTACATAGTTTCGGCCCCGGCCGGAAGCCAGTCGAAAAAATGTAGTAGCTGCTGGGGGCATTGAAAAATTCCAGATCGACCATAAGTTCGAGAATCGGCGTTGGAATGGTAACAACCCCTGATTTTTTATTCTTTGAAATCGAGGCATCAATGTAAACCGTTTGTTTCGCTACACAAATATCGGAAAGTCGCAGCTTCGAAATTTCTCGCGGCCGAATAAGCATGTAGTGCAAAAAATAGCAGGCCAGAAGAAAGGGCCGATTATTTGCGACGAGCCAGTCATGCAGCCGCAGCATATCTGACGGCTCGATCACCGTCCGTTCCTTAACTCGCTGCCCCTTGCTCATACTTTGTAGCCCTTCTGTTGGCTTCTCCTTAATATATAGATGTTGCACCAGAAAGGTCGAGAAGGACCGAAGAAACGCGAGATTATTATTCCGGGTTGTAGGCGAATTGCCGCGACCTACGTAGACATAATCAAGAAAGCGAACGCAGAACGCGCGGTCGAACTGGTAAACATACCGGATCGGCGCCGGCTGCTCCTTATTCCACCGTTCCATAATCCCGGCCGAACTCATATAGCCGTGAATTGTCGATTTACGAAGGACCCCGTCGTTTAACTGCTTGGTGATATAGTTCCGGTAATGCACCAGCACATCCGAAAAAAGTTTGTAGGAATAATCGGCGTCGGCCTCTACCCACGGGTTCCACCCGGCTTCGAGTTTCGTAGAAATCCGGTGGCAAACCTGCGCTGCATACCGCCGCTTCTCGGCCGCAGTCCCGACGGAGTTAATTTTTATTCGCTTACGCCGCATCCGACCACTTGCCGGGTCGAAAGCATAGAACGAAATAAACCAACAAAGGCCGGTGTGTAATTTCGGATAAGTGTACGAAAGGATTTCATTTAACGCGGAATTTCGCGCCGTGGAGACTGACAACATTTTTTTTACATTTTCGCCGTTGCAAAAATGTATATTATTGACAATCAAATATTTTTTCACCGGAACTTTGTCCCGCTTCTGTCCCGGCAGTTTTACAAAAACGCCTACAACTCATTGATTTTCAACAAATTGCAGGCGCCATCGTAGTGGATAGGGGATTCGAACCCCTATGTCATGCGTGAGAGGCATGTATCCTAACCCTTAGATGAATCCACCGGTTTGGTTTTGTGGTGCAAAGATAACGCCTTCTTTCGAAACTCCAAAATTTTCCGGCAAAATCTGTGATTTTTTTCGTTTTTGGGCGTCGCAAATGCTTTTTGAGCTATCTTTACAGATAGACATAAAAACGTATCGCCATGAAATTCCCCATCCTCGCCCTCCTGGCCGCCGCCGCTCTGACGGCCGGGTCCTGCACGAAACGCCCTGTCCGGCCGCAGTTCACCGTCGTAAGCACCGACTCGCTGATCAGCGGGAACGGCTTCTCCTGCGATTTCGAATATCGCTTCGCTTCGATCGCCAACGCCCAGAACTCCCCCGCCCTCGCAGCGATCGAACGAATGAACATCGACCGTTTTTTCGACCTGGAGAATTTCGAAGGGACGCCCGAAGAGGCGGCTTCGGCCGCGATCCGTCAGGTTACCAGCGACATGACGCCTCCCGGGAATACACCGGAAAGCACCGTCCGTCCGGCATGGGAAGGCGAAATCTCCGTCGAATCCGAAGGATCGGTCGTCGACACGCTCCTTTGCTACGTGATCACGCGGGCAAGTTACACGGGCGGAGCGCACGGCATCTACGGCACGGAATGTTACAACTATTCGCTGGCGGGCGGTTACGAAATCACGACGGCCGACCTGTTCACCGAAACGCAGCTGGAGCGGCTCAACCGGCTGATCCGCGAAGATATATACGAACAATACGGGGTCCGGAGCGACGAAGAGCTGGAAACGAAGGGTTTTTTCCCGGAATACATCGGTGTAACGGAGAATTTCCTCGTCACGCCCGAAGGCATCACGTTCTACTACAATCCCTACGACATCGGATGTTACGCGCTCGGGAGCGTCGAGGTGAGCGTGAGCCGCGAACAGCTGGCCGGACTCTGACGGTCAGGCCCTGCAAGGAAAAGAAAAAAGGTCCGAGTCTCACGACTAGGACCTTCTTTTTCGACGGGGAACCACCCCCTCCGAAAATGAGGTTCAATCGGAGGTATTCGACCGCGGAGCGAGTACCGCCCCTCTGGTCTTAGCAACGGACAACCCGTTACAACCTGCCGATTTCCTCAACCAACCTAAAACTACTAACCTAAATGAACCTTAAAACTTCACTGCAAAGATAAGGGGGATTTTTCAATTACGCAAATATTTTACGAATATATTAAATATATTTAACAATTTGGTAACATTGATCTCCCGATAAAGCTACTTACCCGATTAAGTAGCTACTCTCGCAAGTGTTTAATCCTAAACGCATTCAACGCGGCGCCACGGCCTGAAAACCCCGATCGACGGAATTTTCCGGAAAATGGAACCGGCCAATCGGGTTGAACGAAAAAACGGGCAAAACCCAGGAAGACCGAAACGGAGGTCCGGAAAATTCCGGACGCACGAAAAGAGAGGCGCCCGGAAGCGGGCATAAAAAAAGCGCCTTCCGAAAAGACGCAAAAAAAAAGGAAACCTGGAACCGGACCGCAGTCCGTCTTTCCCAGTTTCCTCACCAACCTAAAACTACTAACCTAAATGAACC
>ERZ780223.1146-NODE-1146-length-27198-cov-5.100247_pt1 | contig 27198 bp, 25 predicted proteins | sample MGYA00511016_ERZ780223 | MGnify/ENA primary metagenome ERZ780223 (study PRJEB29588, sample SAMEA2159032) | human gut metagenome | biome: human gut; feature: human-associated habitat; material: faeces | place: Denmark | collected 2008/2010 ... | reverse complement strand
TATTTTATAAATTTTTACAATATAATAATCACTCCACTTACTGTTATCTTCTTACCGGAATTATTTTGAATATATATAGAATATGTATCTCTTTTAGGCACTTTTATCTTTTGAATGTCATTTGGTTTTATTTCCTTTAATGTTACCTTATTTCTACTCTTATTGACTATTCCAACTTTAACCTTACTGGTTGAAGAATATACAAATTTTAATCTAACATATTTATTAGCCTCTAGTTTATAACTTCCAATTCTTTTTTCAACATTAGGATTAATACTAAGCGATACCTTATGCCCCACAGAAAATGGTTCCATTTCTTGATCTATTTCCACATATTCTATATTTGATTCTTCTTGATCTACTCCTATCTCCACTTCATCATCTGCCTTTACATTAATAGGAATAAGCATTAACATTATCATTCCTAAAACTAATACAAAAAACTTTTTCATTGTATATCTCCTCTGTTATCTCTCTAAAATTTCAATTTCTCCTAATAATTCAATATTTTGATCATTATAATTACTAACAAAACATTGATACTTTCCACTTTTTTCAATTGAAAACTTATAATCAATTTCTTCTGATCTGTCAACATATTTTATATTATTTGAAAAATCCCGTATTCCCGCCTCTAATTTTCTTTTGTTTGCATCTTTATCAGTCATATCAAAGACTTTAAAAAATACTTTTTGTCCTTTCTTTAAATAAATCCATTTCGTTTGTACTCGTTCTTTCTTTTTCAGAAAATCCACCCCATAAATTGAACCATCATCTTCCAAATATTTAGTATGGAAAATTCTTGGATCATATCCATATCTTTTATGTACAACTAAATTCATAACCTCTGGTGTACCATCTACCACAATTTCTTCTGTTGTATTTCTATCTAAAATTCTATACCCCAATTGCATTGATTCCATTGCAGTAACAACACTGATTCCCCCAAATAGTGTAAAACACATGCTCAAAATAAAACCTATGATCCATTTCTCCGTATTCATTCTCTTAATATTCTTTGCGATTAATATTCTTCGTTCCAAGTTACATTCCCCAATTCCTGCACAGATATATTCCTGAAACTGAAATTGATGAATCATAATATCATAGATTGTCTTAAAATATCCCTTCTTGCTTCCCGTCTCATTGATCACACTGAAATCGCAATAGACTTCACTCCATTCATTCACTGCTTTAAATATTTGACGTTTTAATGGATAAAACCAGTAGATCAGTAAAATCATTCTGCATAATAGTTTCCAAAAGATATCCTTATGTTTTATATGTGTCAGCTCATGCAATAAAATAATCTTTAGCTGGTCTGTGGTATATTCTTCTGTCGGAAGTAAAACTTTTGGATTCCTTATTCCATATACCATCGGTGTCTGTACAAATGGGTTGTATTCAACACTTACAGAATTATGAATCTCAAATTTTTCCATTAATTCTAGCGCTTGCTTTGAAATCCATTCTCTACATGTTTTTGCTGACTGACATATATCTAAAAATACCCTCTCCTTACGTTTGCTTTTCCATATGCTGATTCCAAATCCTATTCCCCATATCCCTACCATACATATTGCAAAATTTCCTATCCTGTCATTTACCAAAAAGGTAATTCCATCCCAAAGAACCGTCCTTAAGATTACAATTGGAAAAGGAATCAAAAAAAACAAGATTACAATCTTTAACAATCCATAATTCAGCCTGACAAATCCCTTCTCCTCCATCTTTTTACATAGCATCTTCCATATAAGAAACAATATACTTCCTATGAGAAGACAGATAAATAAATAGCACAATATATAAATGCTAATCTGCTGAATCATCCAGATCATCGATCAACCTCCGTAATTTATCATTCTCCTCTTGTTTTACTACATCAGAAAGAGCTACTGAAAATTCATCCCATGAATCATCAAACCATACTTTTTTCATCTGCTCAAACTGCACTTTATGATAATCTGATTCATCGACTTTCGAATAAATAAAACTTCTTCTTCCTTCTTTCTTTGTCTCTATGAAATCTTTCTTCTCCAATCTTCTCAAATAAGTCGAAACACTATTCCTATGATATTCTTTCCCTGTATTCCTTTTTATTTCTTCCACCAAATCCTGTATTATTACTCTGCCCTGCCTCTTTTCAATATTCCAAATAGCTTTCATTACAATCGCATTTAATCCCGTTAAATATTCAATTGCCATCCATTGATCCTCCTTCTCTGTGTTTATATTTATACAATATCATGATTATGTTTATTTTTCAATATTGAACTTATATTTTAGTGATAATATGAATCAATAAATTGTACACCAATAACCTTTAACATACACACCTGTGGTGGTTTGAATAGCCGTCCATGTATATGATAAATAATAATAAGGATCTCCCGACCATTAGAATTCTGTCAAAATGACATGCCGAATTCTAATGGTCGGGAGATCCTTATTATTTATCATATACATTTGAACGATTATCATTCAAATTACTTTTTATGTTTCCCAAAGAAACCTTTATGTTCTTTATGAGCTTCTTCCTTCTTTGGAACTTCACCCATAGCTTCCTGGAATTTCTGAAGAGCTGCTCTTTGCTCTCCGTTTAAGTGTTCTGGTACCTGAACGACAAGTGTTACATAGTGGTCTCCTCGTACATTCTTATTACGTACCATTGGCACACCTTTTCCTTTTAAGCGGATTCTGGTGTCTGTCTGTGTTCCTGGTTTGATCGTGTATTCGTATGGTCCATCGACTGTAGGAATCTGGATCTTACCACCAAGTGCTGCCTGTGTAAAGGAAATTGGCTCTGTTGAATAGATCGTTGTATCCTGACGCTGGAATTTTGGATGTCTTTCTACGATCACTTCTACTAACAGATCTCCTCTTGGGCCTCCATTTGTACCTGGTTCTCCTTTTCCACGGATACGGATACTCTGTCCGTTGTCAATACCTGCTGGTACTGTCACTTCGATCGTCTTACGATTGCTTACATAACCTGTTCCATGACAATCCGGACACTTATCACGAATGATCTTACCTGTTCCATGACAATCTGGACATGTCTGAACATTCTGCACCGTTCCAAACATAGACTGCTGTGTAAATACAACCTGACCACGTCCCTGACATTTTGGACATGTTTCTGGACTTGTACCTGGTTTTGCACCGGTTCCGTGACATGTTGTACATTCATCTTTTAATGTAATTTCTATTTTCTTTGATGTACCAAAGACTGCTTCTTCAAATGTTACGTGGATTCTTGCACGAATATGTGATCCCTGTGTCGGACGATTAGCCTGTCTTGCTCCGCCACGGCTTCCTCCACCGAACATACCTCCGAAAATATCACCAAAGATATCTCCCATATCACCACCGAAATCAAAACCGCCAAATCCGCCGCCATTAAATCCGCCAGCACCCTGCTCAAAGGCAGCATGACCATACTGGTCATACTGCGCTTTCTTTTCAGAGTCGCTTAATATCTCATAAGCTTCTGTTACTTCTTTAAATTTGGCTTCTGCCTCTTTATCTCCAGGATTCGTATCTGGATGATATTTCTTGGCGAGTTTTCGGTAGGCTTTCTTTATTTCTGATGCTGAAGCATTACGGTCAATGCCTAGCACTTCATAGTAATCTCTTTTTTCCGCCATTTTTAGTCTACCTTCTCTTTAAAATTATACTTCTTTGTAGTCACCATCTACAACATCATCGTTTGCTGCTCCCTGGTTTGCTCCTGCATCTGCTGCTCCCTGAGCTCCCTGCTGAGCCTGTGCTGCTGCTTCATACATCTTTGTAAATAAATTCTGAGCACTTGTCATCAGTTTATCTTTCTTAGCTTTCAGATCTTCAACCTGAGCATCTGTCATATCCTGATCTTTTGTAGCTTCTACAAGATCTTTTAAATCTTTTAAGTCAGCTTCTACAGCTGCTTTTTCTGTAGGATCTACTTTATCTCCTGCTTCTTCTAATGCTTTCTCTGTCTGGAATACGATAGAATCAGCTTCGTTTCTTGCATCGATTGCTTCTTTACGTTTCTTATCTGCAGCTTCGAATTCAGCAGCTTCTTTTACAGCTTTATCGATATCTTCATCAGACATGTTAGATCCAGCTGTGATCGTAATGTGCTGTTCTTTTCCTGTTCCAAGGTCTTTTGCAGATACATTTACGATACCATTTGCATCAATGTCGAATGTTACTTCGATCTGAGGTACTCCACGTCTTGCAGGTGCGATACCATCTAATCTGAATCTTCCTAAAGATTTGTTATCTTTTGCGAACTGTCTCTCACCCTGTACAACGTTGATATCTACAGCGCTCTGATTATCTTCTGCTGTTGAGAAGATCTGGCTCTTCTTTGTAGGGATTGTTGTATTTCTTTCAATCAGACGTGTTGCAACTCCACCCATTGTCTCGATAGACAGTGATAATGGTGTAACATCCAGAAGAAGGATATCACCGGCACCAGCGTCTCCTGCTAATTTACCACCCTGAACAGAAGCTCCGATCGCTACACATTCGTCTGGGTTGATTCCTTTGAATGGTTCTTTTCCTGTTAACTGCTGTACTTTGTCCTGTACGGCTGGGATACGTGTAGAACCACCAACTAATAATACTTTGCTTAATTCAGAAGCTGTCATTCCAGCATCGTTTAATGCGGAGTTTACAGGTCCTGCTGTTCTCTCTACTAAATGAGCTGTTAATTCATCGAATTTCGCTCTTGTAAGGTTCATATCAAAATGTTTTGGTCCTTCAGCTGTTGCTGTGATGAATGGCAGGTTGATGTTTGTTGTTGTTGCAGAAGATAATTCTTTCTTAGCTTTCTCTGCTGCTTCTTTTAATCTCTGCATTGCCATCTTATCTGTTGATAAGTCAACACCTTCCTGTTTCTTGAATTCATCTAACATATACTGTGTGATAACGTTATCAAAGTCATCTCCACCTAATTTGTTATCTCCTGCTGTTGATAATACTTCGATGACACCATCACCGATCTCGATGATAGATACGTCGAATGTACCACCACCCAAGTCATATACCATGATCTTCTGTTCTTCTTCGTTATCAAGTCCATAAGATAAAGCTGCTGCTGTTGGCTCGTTGATGATACGTTTTACATCAAGTCCTGCAATCTTACCAGCATCTTTTGTTGCCTGACGCTGAGCATCATTAAAGTAAGCTGGAACAGTGATAACTGCTTCTGTTACTTTCTCTCCTAAGTAGTTTTCAGCATCTGATTTTAATTTCTGTAAGATCATTGCTGAAATTTCCTGTGGAGAGTATGCTTTGTCATCGATCTGAACTTTGTAATCTGTTCCCATATGACGTTTGATAGAAGCGATTGTCTTCTCAGCGTTTGTAACTGCCTGACGTTTTGCAGGTTCACCGATCACACGTTCTCCTGTCTTTGTAAATGCTACTACAGATGGTGTTGTTCTCATACCTTCTGCATTTGTAATAACGGTTGGTTTTCCACCTTCCATAACTGCTACACAACTGTTTGTTGTTCCTAAGTCAATACCAATAATTTTACCCATGATCTATGTCCTCCTAAGATTTCTTCTTATTCTATATATAATATAAATATTAGTTAGCTACTTTTACCATACTATGGCGCAGTACATTTTCTTTGTACATGTAACCTTTCTGTAATTCTTCTGCAACGATGTTCTCACCGAACCCATCATCTTCGACATGCATCACTGCGTTATGAAGATTTGCATCGAATTCTTTTCCTTGCGCATCCATTGGTGTTACTCCCACATCTTCCATTACAGCGACAAACTGTTTGTAAATCTGTTCGATTCCTTTAACGAATGCGGAGTCTTTCTCTTCTTCGGATACGGCTTCTAAGCCTCTCTCGAAGTTATCAATAACTGGAAGAAGTTTTTCTAAAACTCCCATTGCTCCCATATCATAGCGCTGTGTAGCTTCCTTTGCTGTACGCTTTCTTGCATTTTCAAATTCAGCCATCAATCTCTGATATTTGTCTTTCCAGTCAGCTACGGACGCTTCTAATTCTGCAATCTTGTCATCAGCGGCTGCTTCCTTTGTCTCTTCTGTTTCTTTGGAAGCTTCCTCTTTTGTTTCTGTATCTTTTATATCTTCAGCAGTCTCTTCTGCGTTCTTTACTTCTTCGTTGATGTTTTCGTTTTTCTTACTCATCACATCACTTCCTTTCTTAAGATTTGTCTTTAAAAATATCATCTAATTCCTCAGTGAGGTTCTTTAAAGTCTTAACGACTTTCTTATAATCCATTCTCTTTGGTCCGATGATACCAACGGTACCTGTACCACCTTCTGCAAGTTCATACGTTGCAGTTACGATACTACAGTCCTTCATATTCTTGACCGGAGATTCTTCTCCGATATAAACCTGGATTCCTGTATGATTATCAGAATCTGATTCCAAAGTTGAATCAACCAGTTTCGTCAGTGCCTTCTTCTCGACCAATGTATCAAGAAGTTCTGTTGCTGTATCCGGATTCCCAAGCTCCGGATATTTTAAGATATTGGTCGCTCCTCCTGTGTAGATCTCCATATGATCTGCATCATGGATTGCTTTGGCAATCTCTTCAAGAATCCGTTCTAACACATCCTGTCTGATCCCTGCCTGCTCTCTCATCGTCTGGATCAGTGCAAGGTTGATATCTTGTAATGATAATCCTTGTAAAAACGTATTCAACAATACATTCAATTTCAGAACATCTTCATTCGAAAGCGGTTCTTCTACTTGGATCATCTTGTTCTTTACGATATTGCCTTGTGTGACGATCACTGCAAGCAGATGTTCATGATCTACCTGAGACAGCTGCACAAATTTCAGTGTTACATTCTGATAATGTGGAGAAGAAACCATCGTTGCATAATTCGTGCTGTTTGCCAATACATTGGCAACCTGTTTTAATAAGACTTCCATCTTATCGACTCTCTGAATCAACGCCTGTTTCTCTTCGTGTTCGCTATCACGTTCCGTCATCAGCTGATCTACATAAAAACGATAACCTGCATCGGAAGGAATTCTTCCTGCGGATGTGTGAGGCTGTAAGATAAATCCCATATCTTCCAGATCTGCCATCTCGTTACGAATCGTCGCTGAGCTTAACTTTAATTCTGGATGTTTTGCAATGGTTCTTGATCCTACCGGCTCACCGGTTTCAAGGTAATTGGCGATAATCGCTTTCAATATTAACTTCTTACGATCATTTAACTCCATATCTTCGCCTCCTGTTATTAGCACTCATTTATGTCGAGTGCTAACATCTATATTTAAAGTAGCACTTTCACATTTTAATGTCAACCTTTTCTTTCAATTTTTTTGAAAATTTGTTCAGTTTTTTTCTTGTCTGAATAGAATGTACAAAAGGAGGTACTTTTCATGCATAAAAATACGGATTTTCATATAGAACAAACTCGACTTAATGATACATATCGAAAATTAAATTCTGGTAATGATTTTTCTTCCTATATAAATGAGCAAGAAAACCAAGCACCAACATACTGGTCTTTTTTAAAATTAAGAATTGGCTTTTCTATTTTGTTTTTGTTTTTTCTGATTGCCTGTTTTAAAGCTGCTCCTGTCAAAGAATCCAAAAAAGTTCAGTCTGCTTTTTTTCATATCAACCAGACGGATCCATATACCAGACGTGTTTTGCAGCAATTCGATGTACACCTTTCTTCCGATCTGAATTTGAAATAGTTAAAAAACACAAACAAACAAAGAAACGCCAGCTCCGGAACATACCGGTCTGGCGTTTCTCATTTCTTTATCTAAATACTTCTTTCAATTTCATTTTCTTACCATAATTGCAAATAAGACCATCTTCCATATACTTTCTTCTTATTGATCGTCTGATATGGACGGATCTTAATGTAAAGCGTCTTCTTCTTATTCTTTACATAAGTTGTGGCTTTTGTCGCACTCTTCTTTGCTGTCACTGTTTTCAGTACTTTTTTGAACTTCTTATCCGTGCTGAACTTTAACTGATATCCACTAACACCTGATACTGACTGCCAGGTTGTACGTACTTTGTTGTTTCCGTTCTTTCTGGCAATGATATAATCATAAGACAGCTCTGTCTGGGCTTCTTTGATTCCTTTCTTATATACAAGCTTGATTCCTGTAGAATTTATAAACGCGTCCGCCGCAATATTCTTTGTACTTCCTTCAATTGTAACTGTTCCAATATTCTTAATTGCAGCAAATGCATAAGTTCCTACTTTTTGAATATTTGCTGGTATTGTAAAGTTTCTGATCTGTGTTAATCCAAATGCATGATCTTTGATCTCTTTTAATGATTTTCCAAAAGTCACAGATTTTAATGATTGACACTCATCAAAAGCTCCTGATTCAATCACTGTTACCTGATCTGGGATTACAACAGATTCCAGTTTTTCGCATCTATAAAATGTATTTTCTTCAATCGTTGTGATCTTTGATGGAAGTTTTACACTCTTTAATGTTGTATTTCCAGAATATGCTTTATAAAATGCTTCTGGTGCGATCCATGTGATCTCTTCTGGAATTTCGACATTCTCTTCATCTCCATCGTATTTTAACAGTCCATGATCTTTTGTAATGTACATATGATCTTTATATGTGATCTGATCTGGAAGTAATTTCATTAATGATTCAATTGTAATTTCTTTTCCGAGAGAGCTTCCTAATGCATAAAGACTCTTTGCACTATAATCTTTCGCCGCAATCTCAATCGTATTAACGTGCATATTCGCTGCATCTTCTCGATCTGTTTTATATTTTGTTTTATTTATGCTTTGCACAGAAGCTGGAATTATGATCTTCTTTAGTCCAGAACATGAATTAAAGTCATCTCCTTCCGCATCTGTGGAATTATATAATACAGACTGCAGGTTAAACTCTGTACATCCTTCTTTGATCTTAAGCTCTGTTCTCTTTTGAGGTACTCGTACGATTCCTTTTCCATCCTTTGTATAGATGACGCCATCGATACTCTGATATAATGGATCATTCTTTGCAACAATCAGATTGTTTGCTGACAAATAAGATACATTGGCCAATTTTAACTTTGTATTAAATGTTACAGTATCAACTGCTGACTCATTGTTTGTAACATACCATATTCTATCATCGCTGTCTCTGTCAAGTTTTAACTTAAAGTCTCCCGGCATAACGATTGTTTTTAAGTTCTTGCAGTCACCAAATGCCCCCTGTCCGATTGTCTTTGTCTTTGATGGAACTGTTACCTTGGAAAGTTTCGTTCCATAAAAGCTGCGGACTCCAAGCGTTTTTACGGTTGATGGAATTGTCACAGAATTCAAATTCTTACATAGTGCAAACGCTTCATATGAAACAGATGTCACGCCTTTTTTAATGATAACTTTCTTGATCTTCTTGTTCTTTCGAAATTTCATCTTCGCAGGCATTGCACCTTTTCCTTTGATCGTCAATGTTCCCTTCTTAAGCGTGTATGTTACTTTAGTTTTCGCTTCCACTTTCTGCTGACCTGCTCCGCTTATAAAAATCCCCACTGTCAGGGATGCGATCATGCCCGCATACAACATCATCTTTCGTGTTCTCATCTACTGCCTCCTTTTGTTTTAATTATTAAATTACAACTTTATTATATCTTATGTATTTATTTTTGTACATAGTAACGACAGTGTTTTTACTGTAAAAACGAAAACTGCCATACGAATTTTCCTTCCATTCATATGACAGTTTCTATTATCATTTCTTCCTTATCTAGGTACTGTTTCTACGATAATCCCATTTTGCTCCATCGCATCTTTGGCTTCCAATGGCACTTGATCATCCGTAAATACCATATTAATATCTTTGAGTCTACACTGCATGACAACTCCATGTTCTGAAAACTTGCTGGAATCTGTTAAAATGATAGAATTCCTTGCAGAATCCGCCATACTCTTGGCAGCTTCGGCCCTTAACATATCTCCACTTGTGAATCCGATGCCAGGGATATACCCATCCGTTCCCATAAATAGTTTATCTACATAAAAAGCTTCTGCACAAGTTTTCACCAATGGTCCCACCATAACTTCTGCTTCCTTCTGATATTCCCCTCCAAGAACGATAACCTTTGTAACACCGCCCTCTGTTTCTCTGATAAATCTGGCAATATAGGATGAATTCGTGATAACTGTAATATCTTTCTTAGTCTCTGAAAGGTATTTTACAAGCAATGCACAACTTGACCCCGACTCTACCATGATCGTTTCCCCATCAGATATGATCTCACTTGCTTTTTCTGCGATGCGCTGCTTTGTTTCATAACAAAAAGCCATACGATTGCTGATGTCTGACATATTCTTCATTGTCGCATATCCATGTTCTCTTGTCAGAAAATTCAGTTCTTCCAAAGCATCAAGATCTTTTCTGATCGTGACCTGTGATACCTCCAGCATCTGTGACAAAGTTGCCACTTCTACTTTCTTTTTTTGATTTACGATTTCAAGAATCTTTGTTTGTCTGTCTGTCATGAAACTTTCCCTTTCTTCATAATATTAGGAAAGAGCCGTCTTGCGGCTCTTTATCCCTCTGCACTATTCATATAATAGCATATTTTTAATTAAAGGTCACAGATTCCTTTACCTTCTCCATAAACTGCATACCAGTCATTGTTGAAGTCTGTCACTGCTTTGTCAATATTAGGATTTGCAAATACCTGTTTTAATACTGCATATGGTGCTGTGATTGCTTCTGCTCCATAGTTAAATGCGTTCTTCACCTGTTCAACGCCTTTAAATGATGCTGCAACGATCTTACAATCATATCCATCATCTTCGATACGGTCCTGAAGATTGCTGATCAGTTCCATAGGGTCTGCCCCGAGATTTCCGATACGATTTACATATGGTGCGATATAGTTAGCTCCTGCTGCTAATGCAAAATATGCCTGCATTAGATCATAAACTGCTGTTGCTGTTACGTTAACATCTTCTGATTTCAAGATCTTGATCGCTTTTAATCCTTCATAGGATACAGGAACTTTAATATATACCTGATCATCGATCTCTTCTAAGATTCTGTGGGCTTCCTTAACGATTGTTTCTGCATCTAATGAAATTACCTGTACATGAAGGCTTCTTTCTTTCCCGATGATCTCACGAACCTTTCTCATATGTCCAAAGAAATCTTCTGGTGATGTTTTCTTAACGATGGATGGGTTGCTTGTTACTCCAACGATTGGCATGTGGTCTACACCGTCTTTGATCTCTTCAAGATCTACTGTATCTAAGATAAATTCCATGATTAAAACTCCTCCTAAGTCTTATTACGTGTTTCGTTTTTTGATACTTCTATCTTACCATAATTTTCGAATATGTCAACAATTATTTTCGTTTAATGTTTTTTAACTTTCATTTGTAAGTATATTATTTACTTTTCGTAAGTTGTGTGATAAGATATACAAAAGAATCAGAAAGGAGAAATATTATCCATGCAAACAAATGGTATTGTTTTTAACATACAGAAATTCAGCATTCACGATGGACCAGGAATCCGTACAACAGTTTTCCTAAAAGGCTGTCCACTGCGTTGTAAATGGTGTGCAAATCCGGAATCACAGTTGAGCCAAGTCCAAATTTTATATGATAAAGAAAAATGTGCTCATTGCGGTACTTGCACCCATGTCTGTCCAAACCAGGCAATTTCTATGGGAGATGACAGTTATGTAGGTATTGATCCATCAAAATGCGCTGGATGTCTTCAATGTGTAAAAAACTGTCCTGCAAAGGCCTTAAGTTATGAAGGAGAAGCAAAAGATGTAGATGAAGTTGTCAAAGTCTGTCTTCAGGATATTGATTTTTATGAGGAATCTGGAGGCGGTGTAACAATCTCTGGCGGTGAAGGAATGGTTCAACCAGATTTTGTAAAGGCTTTACTTGCAAAATTAAAAGAACATAAGATTCATACTGCGATTGAGACAACTGGATATATCAAGAAAGAGATTTTTAGAGAATTGGCTCCGATGTTTGACTTGCTTTTGTTTGACGTAAAGCACTATGACAGTGATAAGCATTATGAAGGAACCCATGTCCATAACGAACTGATCATTGAGAATTTAGCATGGGCGATTTCTCAAGGAATTGAAGTTCTTCCTCGAATCCCTGTGATTCCTGATTTCAATGATTCTTTGGATGATGCAAAAGGAATCGCTGCTTTATTAAATCAGGTTGGAGCGAAGAAGGTTCAACTGCTTCCTTTCCATCAATTCGGAGAAAACAAGTATCATTTACTCGGAAAGACTTATTTTTATGAGAATGTGAAAGCATTGCATCCTGAGGATCTTACCGATTATCAGCGGATCTTTTTAGATGTAGGTATCGATTGCTTTTTCTAACCTTTTGAAAATTCCATATACGCAAAAAGCTTTGGCAGAACAGTTTCTTGCCAAGGCTTTTTTAATTGTTTCTTTCATGAATATTATTTCTTCTAGTCTATCACGAAAAACGGCAGTTAACCCTACTCAAGCCAACTGCCATTCCTCTATTTTTGTAAATTATAATGTCTGCTCTGTTCTTCCGATGATATCATCCTGTGTCTTCTTAGATAATACATTAAAGAATGCACTGTATCCTGCCACACGAACGATCAGGTCTTTATGTTTCTCTGGATGTTTCTGGGCATCGATCAGAGTTTCTCTGGATACAATATTATACTGTACATGATATCCATGTAAACGGTTGAAGAATGTACGGATCAGCATCTCTAATTTCTGTTTGTTTTCTTCTGTTGATAACATCTGTGGTGTCATCTTCTGGTTTAATAAAACTCCACCTGTGATCTTCTCTGTTGGAAGTTTCGCAACCGTCTTAAATACTGCTGTTGGACCATTCTTATCTGCATTATGTGCCGGACTGCTTCCTTCGGCTAATGGTTCAAATGCATTTCTTCCATCTGGAGTCGCAATGGTTCCCATTCCCTGTCCAACGTTCGCACTGATAGATGATGTTCCACCATAACGAATACCGCCGATCGGTCCTCTGTGGTAACGTGTGTTTGGATATTTCTTAATCTCATCTAAGTAAGAATCGTATGCTTCTACGACTAACTGATCGACATAGTCATCATCATTTCCGTATTTTGGAACGTCATTAATGAGCATTTCCTGAATCTTCTTGTTCTCTTCTGACTGGAAATCGTCTAAGATTGCATTCCAAAGTTGTTCTTTTGTGATCTTCTTCTCTTCGTATACAAGTTTCTTGATCGCTGCAAGAGAGTCTGCCATATTAGCAATACCAACCTGAAGTCCAGAGATAAAGTCATAGACTGCTCCACCTTCTTTGATCGTTTTTCCTCTTCCAATACAGTCATCTGTTAATGCAGAACATAAAACGTCTGGTACATCTCGCTCAGATGCTTTATCAATTGCATTTTCCACAATAACACTATAACGTGTCATTTCTCTGACGGTCTTATCCCATGCTGCTAAGAGATCTTCATATGTTTCCATCTCTGTAAATTTACCATATCCTTTGGTAAATCTCTTACCGCTTGTTAAGTCAACTCCATCATTCATCGCACATAGCAGAACTCTTGGGAAGTTAATATAAGACATACCGGTACAACGATATCCCCATTTACCTGGAACAGCTGTCTCTACACATCCGATCGCACTATAATTGTATGCATCTTCTTCTTTGACACCCCAATTGATGAAAGATGGGATGATGATCTCATCGTTATTTAATGCTGGCATACCAAATCCGAGTTTCATAACTTCGATACATTCATCAAAGAAATGTTTGTCGATATTAGCATGATAACGGACTGTCAAGTTTGGCTGTGTCAGTCTTGTCTGTGCAACGGATTGTAATACTACAAAACTTAATTCATTGACAGCATCTTTCTTATCAGTTGTCTGTCCACCGATCGTTACGTTTTGGTACATTGGTGATCCTGCGGAACTTAATGTATGTGACTGGGAACGTACTTTATTGATCGTTAATGTCTTGATCCAAAGACATGTTAATAATTCTAATGCATCTTCTTTTGTGATCTTTCCTTCATTGATATCTTTCATATAATATGGATACATATACTGGTCAAAACGTCCATAACTTAAGGAATGTCCGTTAGATTCGATCTGAAGGATCAACTGGATAAACCAAACAGACTGTACAGCTTCCCTAAAGGAATTTGCTGGCTCATATGGAACCTTGGCACAGATCTTGCTCATCTGTAATAATTCTTCTTTGCGTTTTGCATCAGTTTCTTTGTCTGCTAATTCTTTTGCAAGTTTGCTGTAACGCTGTGCAAAATCACGAACGGCTTCAATGACTGTTAAGACTGCTTTATAAAATACATTCTTATCAATACTTTCTGGATCTGTGAAATCTAATGCTGCTCTTAATTCTTTTACTCTTTTTTCATATCCTTTCAATCCATCAGATAAGATTCTCTGGTAATTCACTGCCAGATGGGCATCTCCAGCATTTAATTTTCCTTCCATTCCAAAGACACCTGTCTCCATAAAGACATCTACCTCTTCTGGAAGTAAAGCTTCTCCTCTGGCACGAAGATTGTTATTCTCCCAGAACGGTGCAATCTCTCTTAACTGTTCTTTTGTCTCTTCTGTAATATAGAAAACATCTCCGTCGCGTTTCTCAAAGAGATCTAATTCGTTCATCACAAATTCCATGGTATATTCTGGGAAGATTGGAGCATTCTTGTTCTTTGTTGCCTGATTTCCTGCGATCAGGGATTTGTCATCAATGTAAATGCTCATTCCTTCTAAGATCTTCTGTAGCATTAAAGCTCTTACCATAACTCTTGGCTGATTCTGGTTTTCTTTATAAGCTTCTGTTGCCAGTACGGCTCTCTGTGCGTCAATATATGGTTTTGCATCGAGCACTTCCTCACGAAATGCCTGCATGCGTTCTGTTAATTTACCGAAATGTTCTGTGTTGTTCATGGTATCTCCTTTCAGAATGTTTCGTTCGTAACTTATTTTTGTTTTGTTTGTAATTATAAGTTAGCATTTTTTTGTTTGTATGTCAATAGATTTGGTTCATAATTATTTTTATTTTCATTTGAAACTTCTTTTTTGTGTAAAAGAAAAGATGCATTACTTGTTGCATGTGATCACTCCCTTCTGTCCGATAATTAACTTTATTATAACATCTGATTTCTTTTTATCTACCACAATGCTTTTTTACATAACTCTATGCTTCTTATAATAAATATAAGAAGCAATCGCAGGAATCAATGTAACGATCAAAATAATCCCTACTGCTGCTCCAATTGGATCAACAAACTTCTGAAATCCAAGCAGAATCGTCAAAACTCCACCGATGATCCACCATTTTCCCGCCATTCGATGTGTGTAATCCCAGTTTTCTTCATTATCCAATGTCCATGGAAGTTTGATTCCGATCATATAATTCTGTCTGCACTTTGGAAGATAGTTTCCAACAACGATCAGAACTATTCCTAGTAAAACATTCGTCCACAGATTTAAATTGATCACGTCTTTATATCCTAATGCATTTCCATAGATCATTACCCCACACCAAAGTGATACAACCGGACAGATACATAGGATCAGATGATAAATCTTAGACCCAACATTCCTTTTCTTAGGATCAAATTCTGTGATAACACTACATAAAATATGCACTGCCAAAACAAACAGATAAATTCCTGCTACTGCAAATAATTTGCTGCTGTATCGATCGGCCTCGCCGTTTCTTCCAAAATGTGTTGCCACCTGTGCTGGCAACTGATCCCATAATAAGAATCCAGCAAACATTGGTAATAAAATTACAATACAACTTGCAATAAAAAACTTCTTATTCTTCTTTAACATCATGATTTCCTCCCTTCAATTCTGACAACCATAACATAACTTCCTCAACAACTGATGTATTTAACGTGTAGTAAATATAATTTTTCTCTTTCTTCTCGAAGATCAGCTCTGCTTTTTTAAGAATCTTCAAATGATAAGAAATGGTTGCACCTGTCATATCAAAATGAACTCCAATCTCTCCAGCCGACATGCTTCCATCCCGCAGCATCATAAGAATCTCTCTTCGTATTGGATCTGATAAAGCTTTAAATGTCTCTGCAAATCCCATAACTCTCATCCTTTCTGTAGCTATTTAGAAATATTTCTAATTACTTTATAGCATGATGTATCTTGAAAGTCAATTAGCATTTAGATTTTTTTCTAAATAGTTTTCATTGCAGAAATTTAACATAGATATCATTTAGATTTTGTATTTCCCTGTTACTATCATCTTATACACACGAAAGGAGTACTTAACATGATACGATTATTTGCATCCGATATGGATGGAACTTTATTAAATGACAAAGGATATATATCTGACCGAACGATCAATGCGGTGAAAAAATTGCAGAAACATGGAATTCATTTTATTGTAAATACTGGAAGAGATTATCGCGCTGCAAAAAGAGAACTTGATGCGGCATCTCTTTCCTGTGATATGATCTGCCACAGTGGGGCTTGCACTTATGATGTGCACGGCAATGGATTTCATATCGCTTCGCTTCCAAAAAGTATTGCAAAACAGATCTTAACTGTTTTTGAACGGCATGGTGCTTTTGCTGACATTGCAACGGAATATGGAAAAACCTCGATCACTGATAAAAATACGTTATTATCTTATTATAAAAATGAAGTGTTTCCTGCCGTTGAACAAGAAGGTAAAGTATATTTCCGTACTTGGCACGACTTTGCAATGATGGTTTCTAAAGTTCGCTTTTTTGAAGGAAAAGAAAGTCTGCTTGGCTGTAAAACACCAATTTATAAAATCTCTACTACATTTTTTGATCAAGATAAGATCAATGCTTTAAAAGATGATATTCATGGGATTGATCAGTTACATGCGGTATCAACTTCCAAAAATGATCTGGAGATCACGCATGTAAATGCACAGAAAGGAACAGCTCTACTTCGTTATGCCCAAACCAAAAAGATCACTCCTTCACAAATCCTTGCGGTTGGTGATAGTGGGAATGATCTTTCTATGTTATCTCTTGATCTTGGAGTCACTGCTGCTATGGCAAATGCTTCTGCTGCTGTGAAAGATGTATGTTCTGTCATTGCTCCTTCTAATGATCAGGATGGCGTTGCATTCTTGATTGAAGATATTTTAGAGCAAAATGAACTGGCTGCACGAGTTCGTCGTTCTTTTTGTTTGGCATTGGACTATTCCAAAATTTAGCTTAGATTACATACAATATTTTTGAAATTGATACCTCAGTTTTAACTTTTCTTTTGTTTTCCATCCAAATTTTGTTTCAATTCCAAAGATTCCTAACAATCCAAAAATCTGCATCTGTAAGATTCTGATCTTCTAATCCATATCTGCCTGTTCATATTGTTTCTTAAGAGTCTGTTCTAAGAGCCATAAACGGATTTCTAAGATCACGAACAAAATAAAGCCTGCAATTACGAGCACTGTTACCGCACCTAACAAAATCATTGCTGCATTCTTCTTAATCTGTTCTGGTGTGTTTACCATCTTCTGAAGTGTTGCCACATTATAGTAATATCCCGGAGTTACGTCCACTGCCTTCCATCCAACTCCGTCAAAATAAACTTCCACCCATGCATGAGCATTCTCCCCTGTAATAGATACCTCTCCATTTTTGCTGTCTTGGATTTTGGATGCTCCAAGATAGTATCCTTCCACGTATCTTGCTGGAATTCCATGTGCACGGAAAGCTTCCACTGCTGCTGATGCATATAACATCTGATTTCCTGTACGGGAAGTTGTCAAAAACCATTGCAATGGATCTTGTCCCTCTGGCATTTTCCTCCAGACTCCATCTTTATATACGGAACCTACGTATGCTTTTAAATATAATGATTTTTTCTGTTCTGATATTACACGCATCATTTCATCTGAATTCTTCTGGAATCTGATCTTTTCTATATCTTAATTCATGAATGCCATGCACCATATCCTTTCTCGCCTGCTCTACAGCTTCTAATTTACCATCCGTAAGCCAAAAAACACCTGCCATACAAACGATCAGAAAGATTACAAAACCATATAAGCCTTTTCGTCTGATCGGCATTCCATACATAAACAGGCACGCTCCAAACAATCCAGACATCATAAATTTCGACAATTTTCTACATATTTTTTGTAACATGAAGGGCTTTCATTATCTCTGGCTTATAATTCTACAGTGATTCCTGCAAGATTCTGCATTGGATGTTTTAGGAAATAATTATAAACTGCAATGACTCTTCCTGTAAAAATAACTGCCAGTACAGTTCCAATTCCAAGTCCTATGATATGTCTTGTAAATACAAGTCCAATGATTCCTGACGTACAAAAACAAGTAACATCAAAAACATTTTTGCCAATCCCCATGCCTTTGCCAAGTTTATCTCCGATCGTCGCTGCAAGTGCATCTGCAGGGTTTGGTACAAGTTTCATATTAACCATCGTTGCTGCACCTATTCCCGTAACAACGATTGCAAAAAATAATACCAGAAGTTTCTGTCCCAATGTATCTGGTACAATATTTAAATACTGGTCAAAAATATTGATAAATACACTTGTCACAAGACTCATTGGAATCTGTAATAATTCATATAATTTAAATTCTTTTCCTTTTAAGATTGACTCTATCAGCACACAAAAGCAGTAAAACACAAAGGTTATTGCTCCTAGGTTTAAATGCCAGATATGACAGATATTATATGGAATAGATATAATCGGTGATACTCCTAACAATGTTTTTGTATTTAATACAATTCCAAGTGCAAGCACGATCAAACCGATAAAATATATGATTCCTCTTGTGCATTTTGTTTTCAAAGTTCTCTTCCTCTTTTCTTTTTCTGATTCTCTTTCTAATATTTCTTTTTTATTTTCCTTTTGAATATTGAAAAGAATCCCGGAGTATCAACTCTCCGGGATTCCTACTTGTTTATTTTTTAATTATTTTTCTTTGATCTGGCAGAATTTCTTCTTACCTTTCTTTAATAAGATACGATCTTTATCGTCAAAGTCCACCTTACCAAATGTTGCATCAATTGCATCTACTTTCTTACCATTTACAGAAACTCCACCCTGCTGTACCATTCTTCTTGCATCTGAACGAGTTGTGCAAAGTTTAGAATCTACTAACATTGTAAGAATATCGATTCCTTCTGCTAATTTATCTGCTTCATATTCAAATGTAGGGGCATCTTCGTTTGCTCCACCGCTAACAAACATTGCTTTTGCAGCTGTCTGAGCTTTCTTCGCTTCTTCTTCTCCATGAACGATCTTTGTAACTTCATAAGCAAGAACTTCTTTTGCTTTATTGATCTCTGCTCCTTCTAAGGCTCCCAGTCTTCGGACTTCATCCATTGGAAGGAATGTAAGAAGTGATAAACATTCTTCTACTTTCACATCTTCGATATTTCTCCAGTACTGGTAGAAATCGTATGGAGATGTCTTCTCTGGATCAAGCCATACAGCACCTGCCATTGTTTTACCCATCTTCACTCCGTCGCTTCTTGTAAGAAGTGTTAATGTTAATCCGTAAGCATCTTTCTTTTCTTTTCTGCGGATCAAGTCAGCTCCTGCAAGGATATTAGACCACTGGTCGTTTCCACCCATCTCTAATTTACATCCATATCTTCTATTTAACTCAAGGAAATCATATCCCTGCATTAACATATAGTTAAACTCGAAGAATGTAAGTCCACGTTCCATTCTCTGTTTGTAACATTCTGCTGTTAACATCTTGTTGACTGAGAAATGAACTCCAACTTCACGTAAGAATTCAACGTAATTTAAATTTAATAACCAATCTGCGTTATTTGCTAAGATTGCTTTGTCATCATCAAATGTGATAAATCTTGATAACTGTTCTTTGAAACGTTTCGCATTATGATCGATCGTTTCCTTTGTTAACATATTTCTCATATCAGATTTTCCAGATGGATCTCCAATCATAGTTGTCCCGCCACCTAAAAGAGCAATTGGACGATGTCCTGCTTTCTGCATATGCATCATTGCCATGATCGTTAAAAAATGTCCTGCTGTTAAACTGTCTGCTGTTGCATCAAATCCGATATAGAATGTTACTTTTTCTTTTCCTAACAGTTCTCTTAATTCCTCGTGTGTTGTCTGTGCGATAAATCCTCTTTCTTGCAGCACATCATATACGTTTTGACTCATTTTATATATCTCCTTTTAAATTCTCTTCTTAATTTGTGTTTATATAATATAGTCCACGGCCTATGCCGTTCCTTTGAACTTATGGGAATTCCTCTATAATCTTATGCAGCCGCTCCCAAGTTCTCTTAACAGATGATCCGGACATTCGTTCTCTTCCTGTATGCATGTCCACCATATCTGATTCTGATGATATAATGTCTGCATGCTGATCTAATACCCCAAAATTGTCACCTCAAAAATATCATGATTTCTAGTTTTTAAAGCTATGGATCGGTGCTGGAATTCTTCCTCCACGATTCACAAATGCATCACATGAAAATTCATTCACTGGCATAATTGGTGCATATCCAAGTAATCCACCAAATTCTACCTGATCTCCAACATCTTTTCCGATTGCTGGGATCACACGGACAGCAGTTGTCTTCTGATTGATCATACCAAGTGCCATCTCATCTGCGATCAGTCCTGCGATCGTTGTTGCTTTTGTTTTTCCTGGAATTGCGATCATATCAAGTCCTACAGAACATACACATGTCATTGCTTCTAATTTCTCAATTGTCAGAGCTCCAGCATTCACTGCATCGATCATTCTCTGATCTTCGCTGACTGGAATAAACGCTCCACTTAATCCACCAACGTAAGAGGAAGCCATAACTCCACCCTTCTTCACTTGGTCATTTAACATCGCTAAGGCTGCTGTTGTTCCTGGTGCTCCTGCATACTCTAATCCAATCTCTTCTAAGATCTCTCCAACACTGTCTCCTGCTGCTGGTGTTGGTGCAAGAGAAAGATCAATGATCCCAAATGGAATTCCAAGTCTCTTAGATGCTTCTTTCGCTACTAACTGTCCGACACGAGTTACTTTAAACGCTGTTTTCTTGATCGTCTCGCAAAGAACTTCAAAGTTCTCTCCTCTAACATTTTCAATCGCACGTTTTACAACACCTGGTCCACTAACACCTACATTGATGATCGCATCTGCTTCTGTAACTCCATGGAAAGCTCCTGCCATAAATGGGTTATCATCTGGTGCATTACAAAATACTACGAACTTCGCACATCCAAGACACTGGTTGTCTTTTGTAAGTTCTGCTGTTTCTTTGATGATCTCACCGATCAATTTCACTGCATCCATGTTGATTCCTGTCTTTGTAGAACCTACATTAACAGAGGAACATACAAAGTCTGTCTCTGCTAATGCTTTTGGAATAGAACGGATCAATAATTCATCTGCTTTTGTCATTCCTTTGCTTACTAATGCAGAATATCCACCTAAGAAGTTGACTCCAACTTTCTTTGCTGCTGCATCTAATACTTTCGCAAGTTCTACGAAATCATCTGGTGTCTTACATACATTCCCACCCACTAAAGAAATTGGTGTGATAGAAATTCGCTTGTTAACGATCGGAATACCAAATTCATTCTCGATATCTTTTCCTGTCTTCACAAGATCTTTTGCAACTGTTGTGATCTTATTATAAATATTCTCCTTGACCTCTTCTAGCGTTGCACCAACACAATCTAATAAACTGATACCGATCGTGATCGTACGAACATCTAAATTCATCTCATGGATCATTTTATTCGTTTCAAATACTTCATTCAGATTAATCATGATGCCACCCCACTAAATTCTGTGCATAATATCAAAGATTCTTTCGTTCTGCGCCTGAATTACAACACCGATTTCTTCACCGATCTGTTTTAACTCACTGGATAATAATGCGATATCTTTGGATGAACCAGCTGGATCTACGACCATCATCATGTTAAAGAAGCCGCCTGTGATCGTTTGGGAGATGTCTAAGATGTTAACATTGTTGCTAGCTAAATAGTTACACACCTTTGCGATGATTCCTACACCGTCTTTTCCAACAACTGTGATTACTGTTTTTTCCATTTTTGTTATTCCTCCTAAATGTTTATGATACACTGGTTACGGTAGATACCGTGTCTCTTCTGGCTACTTCGATCGGTAATGTAAAATTATGTAAAGAAATCTTTACCGTCTCGTATGCCAGTTTTTCGTAATTATTCTCTTTACTCAGATGTCCAAGATAAACTTTCTTTGTCTTCTGTGTTGCAACTTCCTCAATCAGTTCAGCACATCTTTCATTCGATAAATGTCCCTCTCTTCCAAGGATCCGTCTCTTCAAATAATACGGATAACGTCCAACCTGAAGCATATTCACATCATGATTAGCTTCTACAAATAAAATATCCGAATCATATATCTTCTCTACCAGATATTCATCGTAGTCTCCAAGATCTGTTGCAATGCTTGCCTTGGCCCCTTCTTCTGAGTAAAACGAGTAACAAACAGGATCTGCAGCATCATGCCATATATGAGATGCATTGACTTTCATATCTCCGATCTCAAATGGTTTGTCTGCTTCAATCGAATGAAAAAGGCTTTTATCAACTTTCCCAAGGTTCTTATAATCAAAAATCGCATCGATCGTCTTTCCTGTTGCAAAGATTGGAAGTCCATATCGTCTTGCGATAACACCAAGTCCCTTGATATGATCCGTATGCTCATGTGTGATCAAAATTCCATCAAATTCTGGAACGGTAAGATCAAGTTCTGAAAGTGAATTTTCAATACGCTTTGCACTGACTCCACAATCAACTAATACATTCGTCTTCTTCGTTCCAACATATATGCAATTTCCTTCACTGCTGCTTGCTAAACTTGATAGTTTCACAGATTATACCTCTTTCTTCTCTTCTGGGCTGACCCTATTGGCAAACATTATATCATAAGGTTATTTAAGATTCAAGAATTGCACTGTATTCTTAAATGTACAAAATATCAACCAAGAATCTTTATGATCTGTGCTTTTGTATCTTCTAGATCACCTGAATTATCAATGATATTGCTTGCCATAGATTTAAACTCTTCTTCTTTTTGCTGTTTTTCGATCATCTGTTTGATCTTTTCATCAGAATATCCTCTGGAAGCTTTTAAGCGTTCATATCTTACTTCTTCTCTCGTGTAAATATACCATAACTGATCAAATCTCTTTTCATATCCTGCTCCAACTAACAAAGCTGACTCTATGACAAGCAAACCTTCTGGTTCTTCTTTTCCAAACTGATCAATTCTTGATAAAATCTCTTCATCTACATTTTTATGAGTGATGCTGTTTAATAATGAAAGTTTTGTTTCATCATGAAACACGATCTCTCCAAGTATCGGACGATTGATCGTCTGGTCTTCATTTAAAATTTCATTTCCAAATGCCTGAACGATCGCATCATAACTTTTTGCCCCTGGTACCATCAGCTCATGTGCTACATGATCAGATTGAATGACTTTTGCCTGATAATCATTTTTTAGTATATTTAAAATCTCACTTTTTCCAGAGCCGACTCCCCCGGTGATTCCTATGATTTTCATTTATCTTCTCCTTATTTTGCTTCGTACCAGCTTGCTCCCTGTTCAATATCAATATTTAATGGCACACGAAGGCTTACTGCATTCATCATTTCATTCTGTAAGATTTCTTTGACTTCCTCAAATTCATCCAAATGTGTTTCAATCAGTAGTTCATCGTGAATTTGTAAAAGCAGACGGGATTTCATCTGTTTTTCTTTTAATTTCATATTCACTCTTACCATTGCAATCTTAATGATATCTGCTGCTGTTCCCTGAATCGGGGAATTCATTGCTACACGTTCTCCAAAGTTTCTCTGCATGAAATTGCTGGATTTTAATTCTGGGATTGGGCGGATTCGATTGAACATTGTCTTTACATATCCGTCTGTTTTTCCTTTTTCCACTTCCCCATCTAAGAATTCCTTAACTCGTGGATACATTGCAAAATAACGATCAATATATTCCTGTGCCTGTTTTCTTGAAATCTTAAGATCCTGACTTAAACCAAACGCACTTAATCCATAAATGATCCCAAAGTTAACCGCTTTTGCATCTCTTCTTTGTGTACTCGTCACTTCATCCATCGGAATTCCAAATACCTCAGAAGCTGTTCTTGCATGAATGTCCTGATTCTCCTCATATGCATGGATCAGTTTCTCATCCTGTGACAAATGTGCCAGAACTCGAAGTTCGATCTGTGAATAATCCGCATCTAAGAATACATATCCATCTTCTGGCAGAAATACTTTGCGGATCGCTCTTCCAAGTTCCATACGGATTGGAATATTCTGAAGATTTGGTTCCGTGCTACTGATTCTCCCTGTTGCTGTGATCGTCTGATTGAATTTCCCATGAATTCTCTGATCATCCTGAATAAAATTTGCTAATCCATCTGCATACGTTGATTTTAATTTCGTCAACTGTCTGTATTCTAAGACCATCGAAATGATCGGATAGAGATGCTCGATCTTTTCTAACACTTCCACACTGGTGGAATATCCAGTCTTTGTCTTTTTTGCACCTTCTAATTTCATATGTTCAAATAAAACAACACCTAACTGTTTTGGAGAATTGATATTGAACTCTTCCCCTGCTTCTTTGTAGATAGACTCCTGTAATTCTTCAATCCTTCCAACCAGCTGATCTCCATATTCTTTCAACGCTTTCGAATCTACGTGAATTCCTCGTACTTCCATATCATGAAGTGCAAACATTGTTGGAATCTCAATCTCTCGATAAAGATCCATCATCTCAAGTTCCGTTAATTTATCACTTAATGGTTGGATCGCTTCTCTTGAAATATAAGCTTCATAACCCATGATCTTCTTTCCTGCATCACTTAAAACCCCATCTGTAACCATTGGATGTTTCTTATCGATCAATTCTTTTCTGGATGGAAGCATCATAGATTTATAATCTCTTGCAATATCATCATATTCATAAGTGCTTTTTAATGGATTCACAAGATAAGCAGCTAGTGAAACATCAAAAATACTCTTTGTCGTCTCATGGATCGTTAAATGAGACAAATGTTCTTTCACTTCCATCATTGCCACATATCCTATGTTGTCATATAGATCATCAATTTTCTCATATAAAAAATCTTGCGTTATAAATCCAAAACCTTCACAACTAAATAAATATACTTCTTCTCCTTCTGTATTTAATGCAACCCACATTGCATCATTTTCTTTATAAATGGAGATTCCTGCTTCTTTCTTCTTCACTGCTTTTGCAAAAATATCTTCCGCCTCTGCAAGATCGATGATTTCTTTGATCTTAATTTCGAAATCCTCTTGTTCTTCTCCATCAAAACGTTTGAGAATTGCTTTAAATTCCAATTCTTTCAACATATGATACGCTTCTTTCGTATACAGATCACCAAGCTTCGCATCATCAAACGAAATATCGATCGGACTATCTACCTTGATCGTTGCAAGTTCTTTACTCATAACACCCTGATCATAGTATTCCTGCAGATTGTTTTTTGCACGATTGGGTTTTACTTCATCAATATGTGCATATGCATTTTCAATTGATTGAAATTCTTTGATCAGTTTTGTCGCTGTCTTCTCCCCTATTCCAGGAATTCCAGGAATATTATCCGATGCATCACCCATCAAAGCTTTCACGTCAATAAATTCCTTTGGCGTTACCTGATATTTTTCTAACACATCATCTTCATAATAATCTTCAACAACCGTTCCAGCCCTGTTTGTCTTTGGAATACGAATCTGCACTTTCTTTGTCGCAAGCTGTAAAAGATCTCGATCTCCAGAGACAATTTTCACTTCAAATCCTGCTTGTTCTCCAAGAACAGACATTGTCCCAAGAAGGTCATCTGCTTCATAACCTTCTTCCATCATCAAAGGAATGTTCATTGCCTTTAACACTTCACGGATCACTGGAACCTGTTCTTGTAATTCATCTGGCATTCCTTTTCTCGTTCCTTTATAATCCGCAAACATTTTATGGCGGAATGTTGGCGCTTTTAAGTCAAATGCAACTGCCAGATGTGTCGGATTCTCTTCCTCTAAAAATTTAAACATAATATTCAAAAAACCAAGGATCGCATTCGTATGGAGTCCTTGACTATTGGTCATGTCGGGCAATCCATAAAATGCACGGTTTAAAATGCTGTTTCCATCAATCAATAATAATTTCTGTTTCACTCCAGATTGTTCTCCTTTTCTATAAATGCGTTCTGAGACATTGTAACACAAAACTACAGAAATTGAAAACCAATAACATTTAACATGCATTTATGAAAACAATGGTGTTGACAAATATCGATCTCCATTATCTGGCAAAAATGCTACAATTGTCTTCCCTTTATTTTCCTTACGTTTTGCTACCTGAATCGCCGCATATAATGCAGCACCTGATGAAATTCCAACTAAGATTCCTTCTTCTATTGCGATCACTTTTCCATAATCAAAAGCGTCCTCATTCTCCACTCGAATGATCTCATCATAAATTTCTGTATTTAACACTTCAGGCACAAATCCGGCTCCGATTCCTTGAATCTTATGTGGTCCTGCCTGACCTTTTGAAAGCATTGGAGATGTTGCTGGTTCAACAGCGATCACTTTCACATCTTCTTTCTTGGATTTTAAATATTCTCCAACTCCTGTAACAGTTCCTCCTGTTCCAACTCCTGCAATAAAAATATCTACTTCTCCGTCCGTGTCTTTCCAAATCTCTGGCCCTGTTGTCAGTCTGTGAACTTTCGGATTTGATGGATTAACAAACTGTCCTGCGATAAATGCATCTTCGATTTCTTCAGCAAGTTCTTCAGCTTTTGTGATTGCTCCTTTCATACCTTGTGAACCATCTGTTAATACAATTTCCGCTCCATAAGCTTTTAATAGATTTCTTCGTTCAACACTCATTGTCTCTGGCATTGTGAGGATTACCCTGTATCCTTTGGATGCACCGATCGCTGCAAGTCCTATCCCTGTATTTCCTGATGTTGGTTCTATAATAACAGACCCTTCTTTTAATTTTCCTGTTTCTTCTGCATCAACGATCATCTGATATGCGATACGGTCTTTTGCGCTTCCTGCTGGATTATATCCATCTAGTTTTACTAATAATCTTGCCTGTAGTTTAAATCTTTTTTCTACATTTTCAACTTCTACAAGCGGTGTTTTTCCGATTAATTCTATAAC
>ERZ780223.1131-NODE-1131-length-27412-cov-4.386446_pt1 | contig 27412 bp, 21 predicted proteins | sample MGYA00511016_ERZ780223 | MGnify/ENA primary metagenome ERZ780223 (study PRJEB29588, sample SAMEA2159032) | human gut metagenome | biome: human gut; feature: human-associated habitat; material: faeces | place: Denmark | collected 2008/2010 ... | reverse complement strand
GGGAACAGACAGAAGCAAATGCCGAACTGGTCAAGAAACTACAGGATGCACGCAGGCCAAGCCTTTTGGAGTTTGTCCAAAATAGGATTGAGGGAATGGAAAATGGAAGTATCAAGCGTAAGGGTAACAACTACTCAAAAGGGACACTCCATACCTATAAAGGCTTCGCTGTGATACTTGAAAGTTTCTGCAAGGAACACCCTTTTGAATGGAATGACATCAATGAACGCTTGATAGACGAGTTCGTGCTTTACATGGAAAGATACGGCTATATGAAGAAGACCATCAACAAAAACCTTGCCGTATTCTCTGCCATGCTTAACGTTGCCTTCAAGGAAGGGTACAAGTTCAAGGCATCCATTCTTGAACATTTCCCAAAGTTGCAGGTAAACAAGGAAGACATGGTTGTGGAAATATATCTTACCAACGAAGAACTTCAAGCCCTATATGATATGGAGCTTGAGGGAGAGGACGACCGTGTGCGTGATGTCTTCCTTGTAGGTTGTTATACCAGCCAACGTTTCTCGGATTATTCCCGTATATCGGCAAAGAACGTTACTTTTCACGATGGTGTGGGCATCATTACGCTTGTCCAGCAGAAAACCAATACAGAAGTAACCATTCCTATTCTCAATGATAACCTGCTCCGTATATTCGAGAAGTACAACTACAACCTTCCGAATATCCAGAACCAACGCCTTAACAATAAAATAAAGGAAATTTTGGAAACCCTTGCAGAAACCATGCCCAGTCTAAAACATGAGCTTCCTACCAAGTTGACCCTTGACCATCAGAAAAAGGAGCAGCAAAGCAAGGAAATCTACAAACGCAACAGTCAAGGCGAAGCACTCATACCCCGTTATAAACTTGCCACGACTCACACGGCAAGACGTACCGGAATCACATTGATGTATCTTGAAAAGATTCTTGATACCTATGAAATGATGTCTATCAGCGGACACAAAACTGAAAGCGTCTTCAATGACTATATTAAGATTAGCGGCATTGAGCTTGCTACCAACATAGCAAAGAAAGTGGCGAAAGCCAGGAAAGAGTCAGAAGTAAAATCACTGCTTCTGCAACAATTTGAATCCATGACAGCCGAACAGCTTGCCAATTTGCTTGAACTCAGCAAGAATAGTGCAACCATCTAAACAGGAACTTATGAAAGAGAGCATCGAAGATATTACTGCCGACATTGAATATCAGTACGGCAAGAGCAATACGGAGAAGAATATCGAGTACATTCTATCCCTTTATAGCGAACGCTTAAAAGATGGTGTGCTTGATGACAATATTCCCGTGCCATCCAATGAAGCGGCAGCCAAGACCATCCTTCTTATACTTGACAGACCTGAGCTGCCATGGGAAACCATCTGTAAGGAAAGACGGGTAAAGAACGTGATGGAATATCTCTTCATACGTGCAACTGGTCATTATGAAGAAGTGCATGATTTTGTCAGCGGACTATTGCGCCATTACATCAAAGGTATAACACCACAGATGGTACTAACGTTTATGAATATCTGGAAACATGTAGTGTACCAACAGAGGCCTTCTACCTTTACGGATGAGATATTATACCCCGAACATTCGGAGAAGATACTTGACACGCTCCACTTCCTACTTAACGGTGAAGTCGGGAGAGGTGCAGCGCTTGTCATGGTATGTGCAAGGGATGAAGGACTAGTAAGGAACATAGCCCATGCCAAAATCAGTACCGAGTTCAAACATGTATCAAAAACCGCTTATAACAACTATCTTCATGAAAGGTTTACCGATAAGGAGAAGAATCGTATCATCAGTGCGCTAAGGACACGGATAGGATATACAAAGGAAGATGACGGTCGTCTTTCTTTTTTGGCTAGCAAATTCACCCGTAAAAGCATACTCATACAGTGGTGGCGACTGATAAAATCATTCATGAGTTAGTTCCATTTCTACAATAACAATACTGACCCATACTTGATGTAACGTCAAGTGTGGGCTTTTGCATTATTTGCACCTTGCATTTTCTACACTTTTGCACTTCGTTGTCCAAGGTTGTTTTTCCGTTAAATGTTTTAACAGAAATGTCTTCTGATGTTCGGCAAGTAATGACAATCCAAGATATTTCAGCTTCGTTTCAAACCATACTACTTTTGCAGTGCGAATCTACTTCAGACCTCACTGATGTAGTGAAGCCCGGGCAGGTGCGAGGCAAGCGTTTTGCCGTGAGGGTCGCCAGCAACCCTGCCCATAACAACATGATTGACAAGAATAATTTCAATCCGTCTCAACCCGAGACTTTGGTCATCACCTCCGTAGAGACTTTGAAAGAAGCATTTCAACAATGGGCAGAGGAACAGGAACAAACACGTCTGGCAACCGCTAATGATGCTATGCTGGATGAATCCGTAGTGTTGCAACGTTTGGGCAAGAGCCGTGCCACGCTTTGGAGATGGAATGCTTCAGGCTATCTTACCTGTTATAAGATTGGAGGCAAAAACTGTTACAAGCAGTCCGATGTGGAACGCATAGAGAAAGGTTTGAGATGATGGATAATACAAACACCCCAATCCAGCCCCAGCCACCCAATAAAGATGATGTGGTAAAGAAATGGCATGAGTCACGCATCAGTATGACGGAAGAATACGACACGGGAGCTGTTGTCATTCAGGTGGACGGCATACCCATCGGTACATTTGGCAATTTCAGCGCATCCATTGGAAAGGCCAAAAGCAAGAAGACATTCAATGTTTCTGCCATGACTGCCGCAGCACTGAGTGGCAAGAAGATGCTCACGTATGAGGTAAACTTACCTGAAAGCAAGAACAAGATTCTTTATGTCGATACCGAGCAGAGCAAGGCGCATTGCAAGAAGACACTTGCCAGGATCCTTGCTCTTGCCAACCTTCCCGATGGTACGGACAGTGACCGTCTGGAATTTCTTTCATTGCGAAAATACACGCCTAAAGAACGCATTGAAATCATAGAATGTGCTCTTGCGACTACCGAAGGAATCGGGCTTGTTATCATTGATGGAGTACGTGACCTTCTTTTTGATATCAATGCTCCATTGGAGGCAACGCAAATCACTTCCATACTGATGCGCTGGACGGATGAATATCAGATTCACATCCATACAATCCTCCATCAGAACAAGGGTGATGAGAATGCCAGAGGTCATATCGGAACGGAGATAAACAATAAGGCTGAGACCGTCATTCAGGTGGAGAAGGACCAATCCGATGAGAACATCAGTAAGGTGTCCGCAGTGCTTACACGTGCACAGACTTTCCCCACCTTTGCATTCCGTATCAATGATCACATTCTTCCTGAGCTTGTTGAGGACTATGTACCCGAACCGAGAAAAGTCGGTCGTCCGGCGAAAAAAGAGTTCGACCCATACTTTGACATCACACAGGGACAACACGAAGCCGCCCTTGAAAAAATATTCCCGACCATGTTTGACGAGCTCAATTATGAAGACTTCCAAAACAGGCTTGTTGAAGAACTTCGCACCATACTCGGCAGCTTCAATAAGAACAAGGCAGCAGCGGAAATCACTTTTCTCAGGAACAAAAGAATGGTTGTGCAGGACAACGGGAAACTCTACCGATACAATCGGGGAGGTTATCGCTACTAAACATGCTTACTATCTTCGGTTACTTTACTTTATTCAGGGTGCATATATATAGGAATAAAGATGAGTAAAGTTGCAATCACACAAGAACCCCGAATATTGGTAGAAAATCCATTGCGGGGAATCCGAATGGTGATGATTATCTGGTATGGCGGATGTGGACAGCTTGCTGGCTAAGGAGGGATATTTTATAAAATTCCGTAGCTTATTACGGCATTTTTTCTACGACCGCTGCACAAGTGGCAGCTAAAAAAGCCGATAAGCGAAAGGGGAACCCTCTCGACACCCGTTTGGCTACCTGTTCTATTCTTTTCCCTACCATCACCAAAGACGCTTTTCAAGGACGGAATTTTATAAAACGACCACCGTAAAGTAAACAGTAAAACTAACATTAAAATGAAATTATCATGACCCAATATGCAGTATGCCACATCCAGCGTGGCAATTCAAACGGCAGTGGATTGAGTACCCACATAGAGAGACAAACGAAAAGCGGGAAACCGTTCATTCCTCAAAATGCCGATTCATCGAGGACACACTTCAATCGTGAATTGCTTTCATTCCCTGATGGGATAAAAGACAGAAATGATGCCATCAAGAACCGGCTTGCAAATGCTGGACTCAAACGTAAGATTGGAAAGAACCAGACAACCCACCTGTGTGCAATCTTATCCGGTAGTCATGACCAAATGATGAAGATACAGCAGGAAGGACGATTGTCCGAATGGATCAATGCCAATATCCGCTGGTTAGAAGATACATTCGGGAAGGACAATCTTGTTTCCTGTGTGCTGCACATGGACGAGAAAACTCCCCATCTACATGCTACGATTATTCCTGTTGTAACCACGGAACGCAAGCGTCGGGAAAGGGAGGGGCAAAAGAAATATCGAACCTCAAAAGGAGGACCACGATTAAGTGCTGATGATGTGATGCACCGTTCCATGCTTACCAAATATCAGGACAGCTATGGCAAAGCCATGAAAGGCTTCGGACTTGAACGTGGTGTAGTTGGTTCCATTGCAAAGCATGTTTCTAATAGTGACTACTACAAGCAGAAGATGGAGAGCATTCAAGAAAATATCGATATGCTCATTCAAGAAACGGAAGCAAGACAAGTAAAATTAGCCAAGTTGAAAAAGGAGGAGGAAGCCGCTAAGGAGGGTAAGAATTTCATCCTTAGTCTCTTCAACAAAGGTGACTTGGCAAAGGCAAGAACCGCCATTGCAGAGCAAACCGCACAGATTGAATCATTGCAAAGACGCGTCCAAGCATTGGAGATGGAGAAAAAGCAATTGGTAGAGAAAGGAGAGAAAACCCGTTTCAATCTGGAGCAAACCTTGAAGAAGACAATCCGAGAAGCGGATGCCTATAAGAAAGAGAGCGAGAATTTAAAAGAGAAAAACAGGGAGCTTGACCGCAAGGCAAATCCCCATCGTTATAGACTGTCTTCAGGGGCTACACTTACTCACCTTTACATTTCTCCAAGACACGCATCATCGCCAAGCGTTCACATTTGGACACAGGTAAAAGATGAGATATTTGACCATGCCAAATATACAGAGTGGAATAATCCGGCTATGCAGAAGTTTTTGAATGATGAATTTACCGAATACGAACTTATCAATGCTGTCTTTGAACCGTTTGAGCAGGTCAGCCAGATGCAAGCGAAGTTGCTTGATGCTTCCTTAGGACTGATGGCAGGTGGCCCTGCACAAACTCATGTTGGAACTGGTGGAGGTGGTTCATCATCTGATATGCCTTGGGGTGAGAAAAATAAGCACGGAGGCAGAAGAAGATAGTTTTCCAAAGTTCAGGTGGTAGAAACAAGCTACCACCTGAAGCAATCATTTCAAAGACTTGAACATCTTATCAATACACTTTTTCTTTTGTTCCATATTAGGATGAACATATAGGTTTAAGGTGGTGCTGATATTGGCATGGCCAAGAATTACACTGACTGTTTTGTAATCGCATTGGCTTTCTATACAGCGTGTTGCGAAACTATGCCTGAGTCCATGAAATTTCAAATCAGGAATGTCGAGTTGCTTTAAAAGTTGTTTGTAGTAATTGCGATATGTTCTTGGTTCCGTTGGCTTAGCTTCATTCGTCAGAACAAAATAATCATTGTTCATAAGTCTCTTAAGTGGTTTGATGAGCTTTAATAGTTCACGATTCATTGGAATTTCTCGAATTGAGTTCTGGGTTTTAGGGGTACTAATTATAAGTTCTGTATGCCGTTTGCCCCCATCTATAATATAAATACGTTCAATAGTGCGATTCACAGAGATTGTTTCAGTAGTAAGATTGATGTCACACCATTTCAATCCACAAATTTCACCAATTCTCATACCGGTACTCAAACAGATATAGACACCCAAGTTTCTGAAGGTGAAATTATCCTTTACATATTGCATAATCTTCTTTTGGCTGGCAATACTTAACACCTCTAATTCATTCTTCTTTTGTTCTGTTGGGAATTTCACCGACCACTCTACCAATGGCAGTAATTCCTGTTTAGCACCAAACTTCTGAATCATTTTTAGGACTATAAGAATATCCTTGACAGTCTTTTGACTCAACCCTTCTTGTAATTTCTGAAGAGTAAAATCTTGAATCTCCTTCTCACTTAGCTCATGTTTGTTACCAAATGTAGGCAGAATATGATTCTCTAAAATCAATGCATAAGCAGAAATTGTAGATTGTTTTACATACTGTCGCTTGTCTTCTTTCCAAAGAACAGCCACTTCTCTAATTGATTTTAATTTATTCATAATGATAATAATTAAATGGTTACTTTTAATGATACCGGTTATAATTAGAGAAATAGTATTGTAAAAGTACCCAATTTGAGATTTCCTGAGTTTACAGAGGAATGGAGGAAATATAAGGTGAGCGATGTTTTAGACTTCTATTCAACGAACTCTTTAAGTTGGGAACAACTTGATTATAATAATGAAGATTTATACAATCTCCATTATGGTCTTATTCATGTTGGCTTACCGATACTTGTAGATATCGGACAAAATAAATTGCCTGGCATCAAAACAGAGTGTAAACCGAAAAACTTTGAACTTTGTAAAGAAGGTGATGTCGCTTTTGCAGATGCCTCTGAAGACACCAATGACGTTGCAAAAGCCATTGAGTTCGTAAATCTCAACAATCATAAGACCGTTTGTGGATTACATACAATTCATGGACGTGATAACAAACACCTAACTGTTCTTGGATATAAAGGGTATGCTTTTGCTTCACCTCTTTTTCACAACCAAATAAGAAGAATAGCTCAAGGCACAAAAATATATTCCATCAGTAGCAAGAATTTTGCAGAATGTTATATTGGTATTCCTTCAAAGGATGAACAATCAAAGATAGCAAGACTATTGGCCCTAATAGATTCTCGTATTGCTACTCAAAACAAGATAATTGAGGATTTGAAAAAGCTAAAGGTCGCAATTTGCAACAAATTATTTGAATTATCAAATCAAATAGAATATAAAATCTCTGATATTGCTCAAATAGGTAGGGGTAGAGTCATAAGCACCCTTGAAATAAGTAAACAAAAATGCCCGACTTATCCAGTGTACTCATCACAAACATCAAACAACGGAATTATGGGCTACTTAGATACCTATGATTTCGAAGGGGAATACATTACTTGGACTACAGATGGAGCTAATGCAGGTACAGTATTTTATCGTAATGGTAAATTTAATTGCACTAATGTTTGTGGTGTGTTAAAGGTAAATGATAATATTGATGCTTATTATCTTTCTATCGTTTTACAATCTGCTACGGCTAAATATGTTTCAACAAATTTGGCAAATCCAAAATTAATGAATAATACAATGTCTTCTATTAAGGTAAAATTGCCAAGTTTGCCAGTCCAAAGGAATTGGAGCAACACACTCCGTGAAATTGATGCCAAGATTGAAAATGAAATTTTAGCATCTAACTTACTTTGCATACAGAAACAATACTTACTTCAACAAATGTTTATATAAACATATTACTGAGCAGATAGGATTTTTGAGCTAATAAAGATTGGAGATATTTATTTTCAATCTCTATCTTTTTATCGTAACCTAATAGGATTTGTGTGATTTGAGATATTAAATGTTCATTTTCAGAATATCGAACTTGATAGGATTCAACATCACCTTTCCCAATATTCAATTGTGCAGCACCTTGGGCAAGATTTATCATACTATTTTCAAATTGAACAAATGACAATGTTTGATATAGGAATTCAGATGAAATAGAATTATTAGGAACAAACAACCCAACTCGTTGATTCAATAAGTTATTATTCCCTTTGTTCAACGAAACACGACCTACATTTCCAGTAAGTGAAATTAGAATATCACCAGATTTAAGAATTTGATGAGATTGAATATCTGTAGGTACAGATGAAATTGTATTACAATTATCGGTTACAATTTCTCTGTCTCCACTAACATTTGCGATTGTAACAATATTATAGTTTCCATTAGACACGTAAGCAGAACTCTTAAAAGCGTAGCCGTTCTTCAAATCTCCAAACTTCGATAATGGAGCAGTTTTATTAAGTAATGTTTTATTATTCAATAGTTGATTGCAAATTGCGACCCTTTGTGAATGTAAATCTCTAATTAAAGGGATTGTGGTTTCAATAACAACAGAGACACCGAACACTCGCATTGATAAATGTCTTGTTTGTCATTCATCAACATTGCAAGAGAACCATATTGAGGATTTTGGAGATTTTCCAGTCTATGGTGCAAATGGAATTTGTGGATATACCGTTAATGAAGATTTTAATGAACCAGCAATCTTAATTGTTAAAGACGGTTCAGGCGTTGGGAATGTTCGTTTTGTGAAGGGTAAATATTCAGTCATTGGAACACAAAATATTTTAACTCCCCAAAACAGATTTTGCTTAAAGTATATTTTCTATTGCTTACAAGCCTTTAATTTTATGCCGTATAAAACAGGAATGGCAATACCTCACATTTACTTTAAGGATTATGGGAAAACCAAAATTTACTGTCCCAACTTTGAACAACAAGTAAAAATTGCTTCTCAAATAGACCATATCGAAAGCAAAATTGAAATTGAAACTCAGTTGCTCAATAAATATGAAGAGCAGAAGAAATTCCTGCTCTCCAATATGTTCATATAAACAAGTTCCTCAAAAGATATGCTTTCTCTGTTTGATATGCAGAAAGCATATACTTCTCTTGTTTTAGTTTTGTTTCAATTTTATTGATACCATTAGATATTCTTATTTGTGTTTCTAAAGACAATTCAGGTATAGGAAATATTTCAAGGTCTTTCTTTTGAATATTTGGCAATCCGCTACCAATTCTTAAGGACATTATTTCCTTTTCTTTTGACTTTAAGTAGTGATACACGAAGTGAGTATTATACTCGGTACTGATTCCTTGAAGGGTATAGCAATGTCCACCACTCCAAAAAGGAACAATGTTGAATTGAATATATCCACAAGAATTACCGCCCTCACTTATAGAGATTGTATTTGGCATAGTGTTATATTTGTCATAATAGCCTGAAGGTTCAATTCCACCATTCATAACATAGTACTCACCAAATTCGGATAATTCTTCTCCATTGATTTGTTGTCCCTTTTGTATTTTACAGATTGCTGAAAGTGTCTGATATTTAGACAAGTTTGCAAAAGTCTTATCGTAAATCCCTTTAATTAAGGATTGAAGTTGTTCAATTATCTTGTTTTGAGTTGCAATTCTCTCTTCCAATAAAGATAGCAATGATGCAATTTTACTTTGTTCTCTGAAACTAGGTATAGAAAATTTAATCGAACGTATTTGCTCAAAATTTAATCCTTCCCGATTACCTCCAGCTTGAAAACTATCTATTTGTTTTTGCCCTCCATATGACAACAAATAATTGCATATATAATTGGGAGAATAATCTTTTAATAGTCGGATAATACAAACATGCTGATTGACATTCCCGCCTTCTACATTCTTATTGACAACCGTAGTTCTACCAATTGAGGCACCAGTTATATTAAGCAAAACATCGCCATCCTTCAATTCTGTATTTATTTGCTTTTTATGAGTTGCTTCATCAATATAAGCGACATCATCTAACAAGAAACGACCATTACCGACATTTTGACTTCTAATAAATAGATGGCCAGACGTCTTATAAACAGCACTACCTCCTTTTGGAGTAACACCACTACCAACTTTTGATGTTATATCTCCAATTTTTGTTTCCTTCCATTCCTCTGTAAACTCAGGAAATCTCAAATTGGGTACATTAAGGACTTTATTGTTGTTATCTGTTGCCATAGTTGTCAATCTTCATGATTATCGTTTAAATTATTGTTCAGCTTCTCTTTTTGTTGTTCCAAAAAGAACTGCTTCTGTTGTTCAATTTCTCTACGTAACTCTTCTTCTGTCGGCATATAAGTCATATATTTAGCCGCAAAAATCTGTTCGCTTTCATGAAGGACAGAATAACGAGCAATGGTATTGTCGGTATCAGTACAAAGAAGTACCCCAATGGTTGGCATATCATCGTTGCCTTTTACCAAATCATCATACATTCGTACATACATATCCAACTGTCCTATATCTTGGTGGGTAATGCGATGGGTCTTCAATTCAAAGATAACAAACCTCTTCATCTTGAAGTTATAAAACACCAGGTCAATGTAAAAATCAGAAGTATCAGTGACAATATGCTGCTGTCTTTCCACGAATGCAAAACCTCTACCTAACTCCAGAATAAATTTTTCCAGATTGTCTATAAGGGCTTGTTCTAATTCGGACTCAGAATAAATTGAATCACGTCGAAACCCCATAAACTCTGCAACCATAGGATTCTTGATGTACTCCAGTGGGTCTTTTTCTGTAGTAGGTAAATCTTTTGCATCAACCGGTAATTGGGCTGTTAATCTCCGCTCAAAATATTGAGTAGAGATATTGCGATCCAATTCTCGGACACTCCACATATTACGGGATGCGTTTTCCAAATACCACAACCGAGCTTCTGGGTTAACAACAGAAAGTACACGTCGAATGTGTGACCAATCCAGATTGTGAACACGCGTGTTCACAATCTCTGCATCAGGAAATAGCAAATAAAACTTTCTGTAATAATCAAGATTTCGTTTGCTATAGCTTGTTCCGTATAGCGGACTGAGTATTTCAGATAGGTTCTTTATCAGTTTGGTTCCATAAGCAGCACGAATTTCGCCATGTTGCTCTTCTTCTACAATTCGCCTACCTACGTTCCAAAAAGTCATAATCCCCACTTGTCCTACTGCTGCATATGCCTGATGACGACCACCGTCTATTATCCGACAAACATCGGACACAAAGCGTTCGTTGATAGCCAATGCACTGTTTCTTCCTTTATCTGTTGCCATCGCTATATGATAGTTTTCTTTGTTATTCTTTAATTGGTTCTAAGATAAGTACAAGTTCCGATTCTGCAATATCACACTTGTCAAATAAATATCTCAAACAACGTAATTTTCCTTTATTATCTATGGAAGTCCAAAGATATTTATCTGGCCCAATCATAGTGCAATATTGAATGTCCACCTTTTTAGATGTCCAGAAATAACTTTCAGCGTCGTACAAGGAATCAACAATGTCTGGGTATTTTTCAGAGATAACAGAGACAACTTTTAAGAGCATACCTTTCCAAGTCGTTTCTGCATATTCGGAGCCAAAAATACGGAATCCTTTCAAAACTCTACTTGTTGGAGAGAAAGTTTCTTCTTCCAATGAAACTTCTTCAACAGGTTTAGGCAAAGGTTTGAATGTGGTTGCTGGAAGCGGATATAATCGGAGAAGTATCTCAACGATTTCAGTGCTTCTTTTTTCCAATTCTACTTCAGTCCATTTTTGACAAGTAGTAACACTTCTTGTTAAACGATACTTAGAATCTTTATATCCAGGGCTTATATTTCCATCAATAACCTTACCATCACGTTTTACTTCAAATGCCTTATTGCTTAGTTCACTATTAATTCCAGTCAACGTAAGGTTTGCAAATGTATGAAGATATTTCTCCTTGACTAATTCATAATCAGTTCCAAGCATCGCAATCCAATCAGCATTTAAGGTTTGTGGCATAATATGCTCTATCGTGGCCATCTTTGTTCTCATATCATTCGCCACATCGTTGTACTCTCCATGAACAGAGTTTTCAAGACGTTCAAATAAGAATATCTGGAATGGCTTAAGCATATGATATGCATCACGAGTTTTGATTGACTCAATAAATTGGGTATCTCTTGGTAATTGGTAATTACCATCACGACGCATAATGTGATACGTTAATATATCAGAATATGAATAGGTATTTCCTGATTCAGATGCGATATATTCATCCATACTCTTCACAACATCTTTATGTAATGCACAAAAGACCTGTGTTAAAGCATTTGCCGGCATATTGCAAACGATACGACGAGCCATGTAATTCTCCACCAAATCAATTACCTTATAAATTTCATTCTCTGGTAAATTGTTGATTGATGCATATTTCAAAAATTGAATAAAGAATACATTGGCAACATCAGTTTCGATATTACAAATATGGTGTATTTTCTTTGATAGCTTGTCTGTGGAAAGTTCTCCCTTTGTTATTTGGCGATAATATTGGGCATAGTCCAACATTTCGGCCAATTCTGCTTTTCTATCTTTTCCATACATATATTTTTTCCATTCAGGATATATGTTGGCGATACGAACCGGACGCTGTAACTGTTGCTTAATGGTTAGATAATCACGTAAGAACATCGTCGGTTGATTATCTGTAGCATACTCTATTTTTTTCCAGTAACTTTTAAAACAACTTTGTTGTTCCTCTGCTGTAAGGGACATTAAAAGGTAATTACGTATTTTATCAGCACCGGTTAATGCCAATCCTGTTGAGTTCAAACTTTCAAAAATCAATTGTGGATCATCATTGCCATCCAATTCGATTGAAATAATTTGAAGTCTCTCAATAGCATCTAAGAGTTCATCGAATGATATCTGTTGTGGAATTTTAGTCAGCAAATCATAAAAATGGCGATAATTACGAGTAACCTTTGAATCTTCAATGAAAGTACCTTCATCTTCAAATATTAGGTCATATGCTTTCATGTCATTTTCAATTGGGACAAGTTTGATTTTTCTATCCGCTGTACTATATTTCGCTAATAGAAAAACTTCACGTGCCTCACTCAACCGTGATTCATTGCTTACAGTCAACTTCCCATCTTTTACGGCTTTTATTCCGGCTAATAACAAAAGGGAAATTGTGGTCAATCGTTGCTGACCATCGATTACTAATCTATTAAAGCCATATCCATCAGCCGATGAAGTTACTATCGAACCGAAGAAGTGTGTAGGTCTATCAGATTGATTCAGCTTTACCAAATCATTGAATAATTGGTCGCAGTTTTCTAACAACCAATCATAATTACGTTGATAAACGGGGATAATGAATTGTACTTTATTACCCTCAATAAAACTACTTAATAATGATGCTGTACCTCTCATGTCCAAACATTATTCTACAATACCCAACTCACGCAAGTACACCTCAATTTCTTTGTCAAGTTCGGCACGTTTACTTTCCAAATCCTTGATTTCAGACATTACCGCTTTGATGTCAATTGGTTCTTCCTCTTCAAACGTATCTACATAACGAGGAATATTAAGGTTATAGTCATTGTCAATGATTTCTTGCATTGTTGCCAAATGACTATATTTTTCAATTTCTTTTCGGTCTCGATAGGTATCTACAATCTTCTTGATGTGTTCAGGGCGAAGTTTATTTTGAGTTTTTACTTTCTCAAACTCCTTACTTGCATCAATGAAGAGGATATTATCATTCTCTTCACGACATTTCTTGACAACTATGATACAAGTCGGAATACTTGTGCCATAGAAGATATTTGCAGGAAGACCAATAATCGCATCTATGTAGTTTCGTTTTTCAATCAAATATTGGCGTATCTTTCCTTCTGCTGAACCACGGAACAATACGCCATGAGGAGCAACACAAGCCATTGTTCCACCATCGTTCAAGTGGTAAATCATGTGGAGGATGAAAGCATAGTCCGCTTTCGACTTGGGAGCCAAGACACCAGCTTTACTGAAACGGTCGTCATTGTTGAATTTTGCAGAAGCACTCCAGTCAGCTGAGAAAGGAGGATTTGCTACAACAGCATCAAACTGCTGGTCGCCAAATGCATCTGCTTCAAGAGTGTCACCATTCTGAATATCAAAGTCATTGTATTTCACCCCATGCAGAAGCATATTCATTCTGGCAAGGTTAAATGTGGTTGGATTCTTTTCTTGCCCGAAGATGCAATCTGCCTTACCATTCTTTGCTGTACGAAGCAATAATGAACCAGAACCACATGTCGGGTCATATACATTCTTCAAGCGAGCCTTTCCTGTTGTAACAATCTCAGCAAGTATCTGACTAACTTCCTGTGGAGTATAGAACTCGCCAGCTTTTTTACCGGCACCGGCCGCAAACTGACCAATCATATATTCATAAGCATCGCCAAGTATATCTATGTCTCCTGCTTCTTCCAATCCGAAATCAATACCATTTAGAGCAATGAGAACATCACTGATAAGTCTGTTCTTGTCATCTGCAGTCTTACCAAGTTTTGGCGAAGCAAGGTCAATATCAGAGAATAGTCCACCAAAATCATCTTCACTGTCTTGACCGATGGTGCTATCTTCAATTTTTTTCAAAGAACGTTCCAATTGAGGCAATATGTTTTCTTTTCGTCCTATTGCATCGATGATGGTTGAGAAGAGGAAATCTGGTTCAACAAAGTAACCGAGATTTTCTACACACATAGACTTAATTTCGTCTTTCATGTCCTCATCGTCACTCTGCCATACTTCCTGAAAGGTAGTCTCGTCAGCTTCCAGTTCCTCGTTTACATACAATTCAATCTTTTCTGAAAGGTACTTATAAAAGATGAATCCAAGAGAGAAATACATAAAGTCGCTTGCAGACATGTTTCCTCTCAAAGTATTTGCAACAGTCCAAAGCTGATTGCGCAGTTTCTGTTGAAGTTCTTCGCTCATATTATAATCTTTTTATTTTTTTACATCCATATAATTCTACATCGTCGGAATCCTTATAATGATATGTCAATACATCTGGAACTATGTTTGATGGTGCATTTTGAGGTTGACGCAACCAAACACTATTACCATCAGGTTTCCACCATTCATTAATTACATACACATTCTGATTCGGGTAGTAGAAGTTTGTTAAATTCAACATGTTCTTCTCACCCAAAATCTCCGCCAAATATGCTGTGATTATTTTCTCTACTAACATGATTTGGCTTCGAGTTGGTTCTTTAATATTTGCTATACACCCCACATAAATGGAATTTAATCGATTCTCTATTTCTTCTAAATGGTGTCCCTTATCGCAAAAGCGTTCAAAAACATTTCTTGTTGACATTCCACAATAATAGCTTTCTTTAGACTTGGCATATTTCCGCATTCCATGCAACAAATACAGAGAAGAATTAATATTATATTCTTCTTGCCATACCTTTATATCCTCACGAGAAGTAAAAGGGCCATACCATTTAACAAGAAATACACTTTCCTCCATTTTACTATTCCCAATTAAATGTATTGATAATATCACGAAGCTGACTGACAACTCTTTTAAGCATAGTTGTACGTTCCATCAGCTTTAACCCTTTCTTGGCTTTAATAGCATTCTTGATAATTTCAGGTTTCTCACGCTGTAAGAAGTCATATTCCGAAATGTATTTGGTCAAGGCATCTTCATCTATGCCCTCTATTGTGGCAAGATCGTGAATTGCTCTGCTTCTAGCCATAGATATGTAATTAGTCAATCGACTCTCTAAGTCCATTGAACCATCAGCTTTTGCCAGTTGGAAACCATCTTTGTCATTATCCACGTTCTCACGGATGAAATCATCAATCAGTTTTGACTTACTTCGCATGACAGCATCCTTAATCATGGTGTCAAGGATGGCCTGACGCTTCTGCTGATAGTTGTCCTCATCCGGATTTAGTTCTGCAATCAATTCAAGGATATATGCAACATTGATAACATCACTATGCAATAATTCCAGACAGAAGTCAATATCTTCCAGCATGCTTTCATTACCGTATGGCAATTGTGGTTCTCCTGCAATTGGAGTTGAAGAAGCAGGAGGATTGATAACACCAACCGTAATATCAAGATATTTACTCTTGAAGTCTGCAAACTCCTGTTCGGTCAAAACAAAGTCAGAATCAGAAGGCTCAAAATCTTCGTAAATCTGAATTTCTGCATGTTTCTTGATAATATCTCTGAATGCAAGAACGAAATCACGCTTTTCGTACTCACTTTGTAATGTGTCAATAATCTGAACGTTCGGATACTTCTCCTTGAATTTAATAGCCAATTCGTTCAGCTCTTTCTTTACATTCTCGTATGGTTCACGAATAATAAACTCGTTTGGCTGATTATTACTGAAAAGTTTGATGGCTGCATCAACGTTACTTTTCAGTTCACGGAAACAGATTACTTTACCAAAGCGTTTCTTCTCATTCAACACACGATTGGTACGACTGAATGCTTGAAGTAGTCCATGATACTCCAAGTTCTTATCAACATAAAGTGTATTCAATTTCTTCGCATCAAAACCAGTAAGGAACATGCCCACAACTAACAATAAATCTAGTGGTTCCATGTCTGCTTTCTTTTTCTTCATACGAAGATTGATGTCATCATAGTATGCGCTGAAATTCTCAGTTGAAAAAGCTGTCCCGAACATTTCATTGTAGTCATCCATAATACATTGAAGTTCATCGGAAGTTACTTTCTCATTTTCAAATCCCTGATTCATGCCGGTCTGACTATCATCTTGGCTTTCGTTTGCGGCATATGTAAATACCGCACCAATTTTGATTTTCGGATTCAATGATTTGAAGATCTTGTAATATTTCAAAAGCATTGGCACAGACTGAATAGCAAACAAAGCGTTATATTCTCCATCGAAAGTGGATTTATTGAAATTAGTCAAGATAAACTGAGCAATCTCAGTCATTCGCTTTTCATTGAACAAATCAGTTTCCTGTTGACCTTTGTAATATTCCACAAGGAAACCAAGCACATTCTCATCTGCAATGGCATCCTTAATTAGATAACGATGCAGACATTCTCCAAACACTTCAGCAGTTGTGTGGTCTTGCTTGGCATTTTCAGCAAAGATCGGTGTACCTGTAAAACCAAATATCTGGAGATTATTAAAGAACTTCACGATGTTCTTATGGCAATCTCCAAAGTGACTGCGATGACATTCGTCAAATATCATCACAACCTTTTGATTACGTACCTCTTGAAGATGTTTATTGTAATAATCACGAGTGACAGCACAATTCAACTTTTGAATGGTAGTTATTATGATTTTGCTATCACCACTTAATCGCTTAATCAGTTGATAGGTATTATCTGTATTGTCAACAGCTCCAGGTTCAAAGGCTTCATACTCTGATTGGGTTTGAGTATCGAGGTCGTGTCGGTCAACAACAAACATCACTTTATCGATACCATCCAACTCACTTACCAATTGAGCTGCTTTGAATGATGTCAGTGTTTTACCTGCACCGGTAGTATGCCAAATATAGCCATTCTTATTACTGTTCTGAACACGGTCAAGTATTTGTTCGACAGCATAAAACTGATATGGGCGAAGAACCATCAAACATTTATCTCCCTCATGCAAAACAATGTATTTGCTTATCATTTTGCCCAAGTTGCACTTATCAAAAAAGAAATAAGAGAATTTTTTTAGGTCATTGAAGGCATTATTTGATGCGTCAGTCCAATTAAATGTAAACTTATATCCGCTATTAGGATTGTTTGCAAAATAACGGGTATTTACTCCATTACTGATAACAAAGAGTTGAATGTAATCAAATAGTCCATGGAATGATGTTTTGTGATACCGCTGAATCTGATTATAGGCTTCTTTTAATTCCACACCTCTACGTTTCAATTCTATTTGAACCAAAGGAAGCCCATTTACAAGAATGGTCACATCATAGCGACATTTCTTTCTGCCTTCAACTGTAATCTGGTTAGAAACCTGGAATTCATTTTGGCACCACTGCTGTTTGTTGATAAACTCAATCCAAACACGTTCACCATTTTCTAATTGGAAATCTTTAAGGTCACGAAGTTTTTTTGCTTTTTCGAAGCGAGTACCTCCTTCAAGATAGAGTAGTATTTTATCAAACTCTTTATCTGTGAAGCTTTCACGACCATGCAATGCCAATTCTTTGCGGTTGTGTTTTTCCAACTGCAATTTAAAATTAGCATATAGATTATCCTCTTCCTTGATAGAAATATATTCATAATTCATTTCTTGCAAGGTCTTAATCAATCCCTGTTCCAGTATTTCTTCACTCTGCGTTACCATACGTAATAAATTAGCTAAGATTGAAGACACAAAATCCCCAATTAAATGCAAAATTACTACTTTTTTATTTGTTTCAGGTCTGTCTTGATGAGAAAATGATGTCAGAAGTTGATTTTTACACCAATGAAAAACTTTTTTTAATTTCAACCAGAATGGCACTATTCACAGATAGATTCTCTTTACTTTAATTTATCCGCATTATATATATGCGGATGATAAAGTAAAGTTATATTTTTAAGGGTAGGGAAAAAGAACTATATATTATTCTTTCCCTACCTTCTGTTTTATATTTGTTGGCCAAAAGAAATATATGACTTCTTTCTTTGCCTTGCCGAAATCATGATTTTGTGACACCCAAGTGACATTATTTTCTTTTCACTGCAAATTCATACCCTGAGGAAACACTGCTAACTCACAGATATAAAGGTTAATACAATCACATTGCTATTACCTGTAATATTGTATTATAATACCAGGTATCTCCCACCTTCAATCCATTACCACGGGTTCCAGTCCACATCCGTCCCTGGCGATCTTCAGCGATTGCATAAATATTGGAATGGAAATATTGATTCGTCATTTTCGACTGAAGATTCGCGTCAAAAGTATAAAGTCCGCCTTTACGCGTACCTACCCAAATATCGCCATTAGACATCTTGGTCAACATACGGATGGTATTCGAACGGTCGAACAGTTCACGGGACTCGGGATAGATGCGAGAAGTTCCTTCATTCAACACTGAAATGCGGGATAAACCCGAATATTCCGAAGCTACCCAGATGCCACCAGCACGATCTTCCATGACATATTGCAGGAAATCCGAACTGATATGACTTTGATCGTTGATGTTGGCAACGAAATGTTCCAGTTTATCTTCGGCTGTGTTATAAGCAAAAAGCCCATTCCCATAGGTCGAAATCCAGATGATTCCGCGGGAATCATGTACGATATGATAACGTTCGAAGTCGATGTAACTGATCTTGTCTTGAGGGATCAACTGGAAATCTTTACTTTCACCGGTTGCGGCAACCACGTAGGTGAGGCGTCCTGTATGATTATATATCCAATAGTCTCCGTGGTTGTCGCGAATCAGTTCGCCCTTTTTAATATTCAGACGAGGATCAGCGGCTACTTCTCCGGTCGTAAAATCATAAGTATATACTCCGGTCGTAGTCAGAATCATCCATTTATCTTTCAACAAGAAATTTCCGGTAGGCGACGTCTGCCCTGCAACGGTTGAAAGGGCAGCCAGCTTCTGCATCTTCTGCGTAGCCGAATGGTAATAATAAATATCTCCATCTGCCGTAAGGAAATACATGTCATCCTTATAAGCCAGAGAAGAAGTGAAATGAATCAACCGGTCTTCTATCCGATATTGTCCGTTGGAGACAGAAACTAATCCGCATTGAGTGCCGATCCAGATACGTCCACTGGCATCTTCATTCACGAATTTCACCCGGTTGTCCGGCAGGTTTCCACGTTCTGTCCTGAATACGGTGGATGTCATTTCACCGTTTTTCTGATGCACCATACGTCGGCAACCATTGCCTTGATGTGATAACCATACGTCTCCGTTGGCTGTAACAAATACAGTAGAGTAATTCTGCCTTAACTCGCCGCAACCCGTATAATCAACAAAACGGGCACGTTGCAAATCATAGCAGCTATATAGTTCAGGTGTAGTGGAAATCCATAAAAAGCCATCTTTATCTTCTGTGAGATCGTAAATCCGGTTGTCGGCCAAAGACACTTTATCTCCGGCTTCCGGACGAAAGGTCAGGAAAGAGTTGCCATCATAACGACTTAATCCGTTCAAGGTAGCCAGCCACAAAAAGCCTTTGCTATCCTGATAGATGTATCGGATAGAGTTGTTGGGAAGACCATCACTAGTTCTCATTTGTGTAGAACGAAGCTCTATTGCACTATAGGCATTCAGTACAAAGCTAACAAGGAAAGTGAAGACTAAAAGGTGTCTTTGCGTCATAAAGATTCCAAGATTAATAATAAATGTTGGACAAAAATAATCAAGATAGTTGAGATAATAAAAGAAACACTCCATTAAATAGTAGGAAGTGAATATGCTAAAGGACAATTATTACCATTTTTTAGACGCGGATTACACGGATGACGCGGTTTTTTTATTCTTAAATCTGTGTCATCCGTGTAATCCGCGTCTAAAAAATTACAGACTGATAGAATTACTGAAAACTCAATCCATGTGGAATACTTCCGGCAAAGGAATGGATACCGGTGAGTTATCCGGATTCACTTCCATGATATCCGCCATATAGTCCCACCATTTCTGTACGATTTCCGTATTGCCTAAATCCTGCGAACCTGCTCCCCCTTCCGTTTTTTGGAAGGCAAACAGGATATTTGTTTCTTTATCCCAATAAATCGAATAGTCCGACACTCCATTCTGTGAAAGCAGTGCTTTCAGTTCGGGCCAGATGGCAGCATGTCTTTTTTCATATTCGGCTTCACATCCGGGTTTCAAATACATTTTAAATGCTTCTCGTTTCATGGTTTCAATCTATTTAAAGTTAATCTTTCTTTTCTTCCGTGTCGATAGCAAAAATAGGTGCTGTCGTCTTTTGTTTCACCTGGTAGTATTGAACGGCACTGTCATTCATCTTCGGATATTGATTTTTCAACAAGCGAATCATTTCCGCACCTGCCCAAAGAACCGGTCCGTAACCATGAGCCGCATATACATTGACCGGACGGTAATAGTAAAAAGCAGGGTCGAAAGCCATTCCCGTACCGACACAGGTGCCTTCCACTTGCCCCTCCGCATTTATCTTGCCGGCTACGGCATGCCATCCCAGATGAGCAACCGGTCCGTAAGCAATGGCGTCAATCCATCCTTTATTGATGGCGTGTGCCAGACAGTATACATATATTGCAGTAGCGGAAGTTTCCAGGTAAGAATCATTCCGGTCGAGCAGTTGGTGCCAAAGTCCCTCTCCGCTTTGCAAGGCTGTCACTCCACGTACATGAGCCCGGAAATAATCCATCACTTTCGCACGTTGAGGATAATCTTCCGGTAGAACGTCGAGCAGTTCGCAAGCCGTCAGCATAGCCCAACCGTTGGCGCGCGCCCAACAAAAAGCAGGATGATCGCTACTGCTTTCCACCCAACCGTGGCGATACAGTCCTTTTTCGGGGATAAACATGCGGTCGGCAAATTGCAGGAATTGTCTCACTGCTTCTGCCAGATATTTATCTTTTTGCTCCTTGTCATAATAACTCATTTGTGCTACTGCCGGAATACCCATAAACATATCATCCAGCCAAAGAGTGTTATGCTGCGGACGGTTGCGTGCAAAAGTTCCATCTGCCAGACGATACTCTTTATTTATGATGAAATCAAAATAATTACGTATCAGTTCATCCACAGGAAGCGAGGGATCTTTCAAACGGACTTTCACCATCGCTGCGCATACGGCTCCCGCATCATCCAGTGCGTGCGGAGTGAGGATTTGAAGCAACTGCGGGTCCGTTGTCCCCTTTTCTTTATAAACACGCTTGAAATGCGGTGCTACTTCGGCCAGAAAACGAAAACGATTCTGTACATAATCCATATAGCGTATGTCGCCCGTAGCTTCGGATACCGCTATCAAGGCAGAATAGGTCACCCCCCATTCATAACTTGCCAAACGGAAAGCTCCACGCTCCAGTTGTGCCTCCTCTCCCATCGTTGTATAGTCGGTAATCACTTTACCCGTATTCTTGTCTACCACACGGGCGGGAGTCTCCTTATCTATATAAGCAAATACACGGTCTACCTCTTTCTTTACCTGTTCCGGTGTCAAATCACCATACGTGCCCTGATAAGCAGGTTGCAATAAATGCAAAGGGGTGTTTGAGTCATTCACTACAGTTTTCTTTTTCTGCGCGCTGACAGGCAAAGCTATCAGCAACGAAGCAATGGCTATGATACGAATATTCATATTTTATTTTTTAGGTATTTTACATCCTCTGAATAGGGTTCCCTGCAAATCCGGTCCAAAGTAGAATCCCGGTTGTGTCGGCTGGTTGTAGGCTACGTTCTGGGTAGCGATACTGATGCGATAAACAGGATCCTCCAAAAAGGTGTGGAAGCGGTAATCAGTGGGAATGGTAGAGACATAAAGCCGCAAAGCGGTATTATCGGCTGTGCGCAACAGTACTTCTTCCCGCCAGTCGCCTACAATATCTCCTTGCAGGCAAGGTGTTGCCTTCGTTCCGTTGTTGGAAAGAGCTCCTTCGAAAATGGCTATACGCTCACAGACTCCTTTCTTCCAATTATATTTGCTGACTATGTTTCTATCCAATAGTTCGCGCAGTAAATCACCGTCCCACCAGACAGCCATATTACATGACAATCCTCTGACACGGGCTTTCACCACTTCTCCTTTTATATTTCTTATTCCTCCGGAAGCAAGAGACCACATTTCAACGCCCGGTTGGGTCGGGTCAATATCAGCCGCCATGCAACGCCCGACATCTGTACTATCTTTTATCTGGAAAAGTATTTCTCCGGTTGCCGCATCTCTGTACGTACTTCCGTCACGCTTGTTTTCGTGACAGTCCCATACTTGCAATCCTTTGCGAGAAGGGTCGAAATGAGTCAGATGAATCGCGTCCCCATGTCCCATCTTCGTTGTGTACAGCCCTTTGCCGTTATGGTCGATGGCACACGAGCCGTAGATAATCTCATCGCATCCGTCACCGTCTACGTCACCTACCCGAAGGTTATGATTACCTTGTCCGGCATAGTCTTCACAACCGAGATGGTTACTGTCGAAAATCCAGCGTTCTTTCAGTTCCTTTCCATTCCAGTCGTATGCTGCCAATACTGTACGGGTATAATATCCACGACACATCACAACACTAGGATGGATACCGTCGAGATAGGCTACGCAAGCCAAAAAGCGGTCGCTACGATTACCACGATTGTCTCCCCAGTCCATCAGGTTTCCTCTTCCGGTTACATAATCAATCGTTTGCATCGCTTCTCCTGTCAGTCCGTTGAAGACAGTCAGATATTCCGGTCCGGTCAAAATACGTCCCTGTTCATTCCGATAGTCAGCTTGCGCATCTCCAATCACTTTTCCTTTTCCGTCCACTGTTCCGTCGGCGGTTTTCATTACTACTTCCGCTTTACCGTCACCATCGAAGTCAAACACCATAAACTGGGTGTAGTGTGCACCAGCACGTATATTACGTCCCAGATTAATGCGCCATAAATGTTGCCCGTTTAATTTATAACAATCGAAATATACCTCTCCGGTGTAACCGTCATGCGAATTATCGTGTGCGTTCGACGGATCCCATTTCAAGATAATCTCATATTCCCCGTCACCGTCTACATCGCCGATACTGGCATCATTAGGAGCATAGAAATAACTTTGCCCTGCCGGAGTCGTACCGTTTTCAGGACGATTCAGCGGGATGTTCAGATAACCAGCCGGAGCATCGGACGGCAATTGATAACAGCTTTCCGTTTTTGATTGGATAGCTTTGACGGTATAAAGTACGGATTCCGTACCTTTATATATATCCTGAAAGAAAGTCGCATTTCTTATCGGATATTTGTTTACCTTTTCACCGTTTCTATAAACATCAAAAGATTCGTCCATCGGGTCGGAGGACAGATAACGCCAAGACACGGCAACAGTAGATGGATTCTCTCTGATGGCAATTACACCGCGTCCCAAATGTTCGCGTTTCAGTTTCGAAAAGTCATAGTTCGGCTGCGCCACTACAAAAGCAGCTATCAGACACAGACTTAAAAAAGCACTTATGCATTTCATAGTTTTATCGTTAATCAATTTACAACACAAAAGTAAGCGGCACAGCCTACTTATAAAATAGAATATTGTACAGATCTATGTAGAAATCATCATATAGCCCACTTTTAAACCGCATTATAACTACCTGGTGAACAAAAATGAATATATCTGAACGGAAATCCATTGAAAAAGAAAAGTGCGTCCCTTATCTTTGCCAATGAAAATTAGAATGAACACCCAATTAATAAAACAGAATTATTTCACCATGAAGAAATCACTACTCTCATTCTTTACAGTAACCCTTCTTTGTCTTATGACAGGAAAGCCGGTCATGGCACAAGAGTTACCTGCACAAAAAGAGACTTTAGAGACTATCGTAAAAGTAAACGACTACTTTATGAAAAAGTATGCCGATTACACATTGCCTTCTTTCTATGGCAGAGTTCGTCCAAGCAATATATGGACGAGAGGCGTATATTATGAAGGATTAATGGCTCTGTATGGCATTTACCCTCGTGAGGATTATTATAAGTATGCCTACGATTGGGCTGATTTCCACAAATGGGGAATGAGAAACGGCAATACGACCCGTAACGCAGACGACCATTGCTGCGGACAAACGTATATCGACCTTTATAATATGTGTCCGTCCGATCCGAATATGATCCGGAATATAAAAGCAAGTATCGATATGGTAGTCAACACTCCGCAGGTGAACGATTGGTGGTGGATTGACGCTATCCAGATGGCAATGCCAATCTACGCTAAGTTTGGAAAAATGACCGGTGAACAGAAATACTACGATAAGATGTGGGATATGTATTCTTACACTCGTAACGTGCACGGAGAAGCCGGAATGTATAATCCTAAAGATTGCTTATGGTGGCGCGATCAGGATTTTGATCCTCCTTACAAAGAACCGAATGGAGAAGATTGCTACTGGAGTCGTGGAAATGGCTGGGTATATGCAGCTCTTGTACGGGTATTGGATGAAATCCCTACTAATGAAACACATCGCCAGGATTATATAAATGATTTTCTCGCTATGAGCAAGGCACTTAAAAAATGTCAGCGTGAAGATGGTTTCTGGAATGTGAGTCTTCATGATCCGACGAACTTCGGAGGCAAAGAGACTTCCGGAACAGCGCTGTTTGTATACGGTATGGCTTGGGGAGTCCGTAACGGACTGCTCGACCGCAAAGAATATCTTCCCGTCCTTTTAAAAGCATGGAACGCTATGGTGAAAGATGCAGTACACCCGAACGGATTCCTGGGATATGTGCAGGGAACAGGCAAAGAGCCTAAAGACGGACAGCCGGTTACTTATAAGAGTGTGCCCGACTTTGAAGACTACGGAGTCGGTTGTTTCCTGCTTGCCGGAACAGAAGTTTATAAATTAAAATAACATACACAGTTTTTTCATTAGGTTTAAAGATAATCATTCATTAGGTTTAGTTAGAGGTTAGTTAGTAGCTAGTTCCCTCACTGACTGTTTAGACACCGGTCAGTGAGGGATTTCAAAGAAAACAGATTCATGAAAAACAAATTATTCCCGTATATATGTTGGCTGATGGCCATTACATTTAGTTTGCAACTGCAAGCACAAAATAAAGTTTCCGCTCCCATGGCAGATGTCAATCAGGTAATTGACAACACGCTGGACAGCCTGAATAAAGCACGTACCTCGCGACCGGAAGCCGGTTCGAGCCGGAAAGGTGACAACCCTGTTCTGTTCCTGGTAGGTAACTCTACCATGCGTACCGGAACTTTAGGAAACGGCAACAACGGACAATGGGGATGGGGCTATTATGCAGGCGATTATTTCGACTCTAACCGGATTACTGTAGAAAATCATGCACTGGGTGGAACCAGTAGCCGTACTTTCTATAACCGTTTATGGCCGGATGTAATCAAAGGAGTACGCCCGGGAGACTGGGTTATCATCGAACTGGGGCACAATGACAACGGCCCATACGACAGCGGACGTGCCCGTGCTTCCATTCCCGGAATTGGCAAAGATACACTGAACGTAACGATTAAAGAAACCGGAGTAAAAGAAACCGTATATACCTACGGGGAATATATGCGTCGTTTCATTCAAGATGTAAAAGCCAAAGGTGCTCATCCGATCCTTTTTTCGCTTACTCCCCGCAATGCTTGGGAAGACAAAGACAGCACCATCATCACACGTGTCAACAAGACTTTTGGATTGTGGGCAAAGCAAGTAGCCGAAGAACAGCATGTTCCTTTTATTGATTTGAATGATATCAGTGCCCGCAAATTTGAAAAGTTCGGCAAGAATAAGGTGAAATATATGTTCTACATCGACCGTATACATACAAGTGCTTTCGGTGCTAAAGTAAATGCTGAATCTGCTGCTGACGGAATACGTGCGTATGAAGGACTGGAATTAGCCAATTATCTGAAACCTGTTGAGAAAGATACAGTGACAGGTTCCAGTCGGAAAGAGGGACGTCCGGTATTGTTTACTATCGGAGATAGTACGGTCAGAAATGAAGATAAAGACAAAAACGGTATGTGGGGTTGGGGAAGCGTAATTGCTGACGAGTTCAATCTAAATAAAATTTCTGTAGAAAATCGTGCGATGGCAGGACGTAGTGCACGTACTTTCCTCGATGAAGGTCGTTGGGATAAGGTATACAATGCCTTGCAACCGGGGGACTTCGTTCTGATTCAGTTCGGACATAATGATGCAGGAGATATAAACAAAGGGAAAGCCCGTGCCGAATTGCGCGGTTCGGGAGATGAGAGCAAAGTCTTTCTAATGGAAAAGACAGGCAAATATCAAGTTGTTTATACTTTCGGCTGGTATCTTCGAAAGTTCATCATGGATGTTCAGGAGAAAGGTGCCATTCCCATCGTTCTTAGTCATACGCCACGCAACAAATGGAAAGATGGAAAAATAGAACGTAATACCGAGTCTTTTGGCAAGTGGACACGTGAAGCTGCGGAAGCTACGGGAGCTTATTTTATCGATCTGAATAAGATTAGTGCCGATAAACTAGAAAAGAAAGGTGTGAAGAAAGCAGCAACTTACTATAATCATGACCATACACACTCTTCTTTGAAAGGAGCGCACATGAATGCGAAAAGCATTGTTGAAGGGTTGAAAAAGAGCGATTGCCCGTTAAAGAATTACTTAAAGTAAGAACATAAGGGATAAAGTACGCTATCTATCCCGTAATCTATTAATAGAAAAGTTACTCTTATCCCTTTGCAAACTTCTTTTGGATTAGTACCAAAGTATCAGTTGCTTAAGACTAATCTATAAACGCAAGTTCCGTTTATAAAAATGCAAGTTTTGTTTTTATAATCAAAAGCTTCATTTATAAAAACAGAACTTGCGTTTATAGTTTATAATAAGTTGATTGTAAGTTTGGTATTAAAAGAAAGGAAGTTTACCCTTAATGCGGAAGAACTTTGCTATTAATAGATTGGGAGGCAACTAGTGCTACTTTACACTCGTTCAGTTATCTATTGGAATAACTTCCTGCATATAAATAGCATCCAAGCTCCAAAGAGCAGCATCATTCG
>ERZ780223.1119-NODE-1119-length-27566-cov-3.946022_pt1 | contig 27566 bp, 19 predicted proteins | sample MGYA00511016_ERZ780223 | MGnify/ENA primary metagenome ERZ780223 (study PRJEB29588, sample SAMEA2159032) | human gut metagenome | biome: human gut; feature: human-associated habitat; material: faeces | place: Denmark | collected 2008/2010 ... | reverse complement strand
CAGTATTTTTCCGTTTTCTATCGGAATCGCATCTGAAATTGGAAAACTCACAAGGTTCTGTTCCAGGAATGACTTTCCGGCCAAACGGTATGATCTCTTCATATTCCAATGCGCATCTCGATAGATCATTCTGGAAAAGGCCACACACTTAATCTCACAGCTGTTTGTTTCATTCAGCTTTGTCACCCGATGCGCCCCGGTATCCTCTGCCTTACACGCCTGTACTGCAATCTGTCCCATCTTCCGGTTATACAAAAATCGGTAATGCGTTGGCCATCCAAGTGCCTCTAGCGTGCTGCGAAAGATGGTGATCCTTCCTTCCTCCGCATTAAATGTCACTCCCAGCATCCCGGAGTACCATTTCTGTTCTTTTTCCTGCAATCTTCTCACCTCCAAAAAAGGGCGCACTTCCCCCTTGGTACTGTAAAATCATTTTTAATCAAGCCCGGTATCGGGGACTGTCCTTCCTGTCAAAACTCCCATTGATACATAGCCATCCATCTGCCGGACTTCGGATTCTCTTAGATGTTCTTCTACAGGCACACCAAAAGTACCTGCAATATCATCCGGGTAAAATCCCTTCCGAGTATTCACAGGCTTAGTCTCCTGATCAGCTGGCTGTTCTGCCACTGTTCCTTTCTTTCGCTTCTGCCCATCATAGAAAATCTCTGGCACAAGCAGGTCAAAAACATACAGAGTTTCCCCCTCAAAGGTAATCCTGTACCCCAGCACCTTATATCTGCACTCACTATCCCAATCCATTTCTTTATAGACCAGTTCCGCAAAGGGCTTGCAGCTCATCTTCCTGCTCTTACGCTTATCCGGCTTTGCAATGCACCAGCGCAGAGCATCCTTGTCATTTTCATCGCACCCACGCACAACAATACGCTTCAAATCGTTATTGAACATGACGTGTACATAAACCACATCCTCCAGACCTGTGATGCAGGCTGTGTTGAATGTGATACTATCCTTACGGATTACGATTGCAGGATCACGAAGATGTGCAAACAACTCCTTTCGCACAACTTGATATCCATCATACGAAAAGGTACTCTGTAATTCCTCCGCTCGTGCATCTCTTTCATTTTCTGCCTGCTCCGCTGATGGGGCAATGCTTGTGTGTTCCTCATTCATTCGTGTCGGTCCATCCTTCCATTATTTCTTCCGCCTCATGGAGCAATGCATTCAGACCATCTGCGGTAAATGTATTCATTTCTTTAATTTCTGCTGCCGGCCGGAGTACATCCCAGTTTCCTGCATAATGCTCCTGCTGCAAAATGCCAACCTGTGCAATACTTGTGATTGGCTGTCCAAAAGTTCCCTCCCATTCTGGTGGAAAAATGTAAATCATCTGTTTGACCGTTTTGCCCTCGGCTTCCTCTTCTTTCGATGGCAGAACGATTTCCTCTATTTTGATCATCTCCGGCTCATCCAGTTCAAAAAGCATCAGCTTATTGTCCCCTTGTTCCACAAACTGCCCCCGGAAACGATACTTCAAACCCTCTTCCCATTCCATAATGTCGAAAAGTGTCTTAGCCAGGCCACGGCAGCCAAGTGTGCTTGCACACCAGCGGCCCTCTTTCAGCCTTCCCCAGTGAATAGCATTCGGATTGCCCTTTTCGCATGGCCGAATCGCAACACAGCGGTCAACCGAGTTCAGAAGCAGTTCCACATACTCCACATCTTCAAACTTTTTCAGACAGGAAGTATTGAACCGCAGCTTACCATTGGAGATTGTCATTGCCGGGTTCTGTAGTGTAGAAAAATACTGAGCCCGTACCACCTCATATCCCGATAGATTCAGTCGGTTCATGACCTCTGCGTTATTCTCTTGCTCTTCCTGCATTACACTTTCAGGAAGCCTCCCGGTATTCCTCTGCCGAGAAACCAGTCCAGTCCTTATCAAAAGGCACATATCCCCGAAGAATACCATCATCGACTACGCTCAAAACCGGCAACGGCCTATTCTTCCTTGTATAGTTGCGGGATGCCCTCAGATGATTGGCTGCATTATAAACCTCTCTGGACACAATCGCCTCATGGTGGTCCCTCTGTCGATACTGCGTCCGGTCATTGTTATTTTTCTTTGACTTATGTGTAAGAAAGTTCGGTGTGAAAGTCTTTCTTGCCAGCACATCCCCACAGTGGCGTTCATTTGCAATGACGCCAGCTATCGTGCCCGGATTCCATTCGGTATTTCCCAGCTTGGTTTTACGCCCATACTCGGTCAGAAGCTCTGCAATCTCGGTAAAAGAAAAGCCATTCAGATACAGGTAATAAATGACCCTAACCGTCTGTGCCTCACTTTCATTTACCACAAGATTTCCATCCTCGTCCTGATCATATCCCAACAATGCCGGCGTCAAAAACAGACCTCGGCTGAACCGCCGGTCAATAGACCAGTTCATAATAATCGACTTGGAATGAGATTCCTCTTCAGCCACAGATGCCAGAATGGTCAGGATCATACGGCCATTGCTGTCCAGTGTATAAATATTGTCGGCCTCAAATTTCACACCCACGGGCGGGTCAAGATTTTTCAGCGTTTCAATGACCGAAAGGCAGTCCACAATGTTTCGGGCAAAACGGGCGATGGACTTTGTAAGAACCAAGTCTATCTTTCCTACCTTACAGTCTTCAATCAACTGCTGCATTCCTTTGCGATGCTCCAGCGAAGTTCCGCTGATGCCCTCATCATCGTAAATTCCAACGAACTCCCATCCCGGCTGTGCCTTTATGTACTCAGTATAGTAATTTTTCTGAAGCTCATAGGAAGAAGTCTGCTCATCATTGTCAGTGGAAACACGGACATAAGCTGCAACACGCCGAATAGAGGTGCTTTCTCCAAACCCCTCCACTGCCTTTGCCGGGATGACTTCCAATTCAGAAGCATCCACCCCCTTATATCTGTCTCTGATTTTCTGCTTGCGGTCTACCGCTTCTACTCCACTGCTTCCCATGTACTTCCTCTCATTCTTCCGGCTTTATGCTCCAATACCACTGACGCATCTTCCGATAACTTCGGATACCGAGTTCTTTTTTCGTATTTTCTGCTGTCCTGCGACTGATGCCTTCGTCACTCATCCGCATATAGATTTCTCTTGCTCTCATATCGCCTTCGGAAAGCAGCTTTTTTATCAGGTATGCTGCTTTCTCAGACTTTGATTCAAACTTCGGAGGCTCTGACTCTGCTTCCGGGTCAGTTGGAATCTTACACTCCAGCCATCGAAAACCCTCCTCGGCCGTTATTGAGAAACGAATCTCTCCATCAGATGGGGCCAGATTGTTCTTGATCTGTCGTACAATGCGAATGTCTTTGTTTTCCGGATCATGCTCCATCTGCAGAACACTTCTGGCTGCTGCCACAACATCCACACTACCAATGCTCCGGTACAGATCTTTTGTCCCCTCTTTCTTGTTGAGGTGACCAATCAATACAACTGCACAGTCATACGCAGATGCCCACATTCCAAGACGCTGCATCAGCTTTCTCGCCCTGCCTGCAATCTGAAGGTCAGAATCACTCCCCAGATATGCCTGTATCGGGTCAATGACCACCAACCTTGGACGAAATTGTATAATCGCCTTTCTGATACGTTCATCATCCAGCGTCAAGCCACTGTTCATTTCTTCATTTATAAAAGCTACATTCCTACAATCTGCTCCACACGTTTCCAATCTCGGCTTGATGGTGTCTGAAGCATCATCTTCCGAACACTGGTAAATGACTTTCTGAGGCATTCCAATAGACTTTCCATCCGGCATAGTTCCACCCTTTGATAATTCTGCAATCAGATTCATCATCATGGTAGACTTTCCATCGCCGGGGTCGCCTTGCAGCAATGTGATCTTCCCGACTGCAATGAACGGATACCACAGCCAGCGAACAGCTGTTGCTTCTACATCACTATATAATGTGAAAATTCCTGTTTCCTCTTTGCCTGTCATTCCCTTTACCTTTCATTTGCAGTCTTTTACTACATTTATATTATAAGAGCCGCATGACATTTTGACTGCTACCTATCATGTAGCACGTTCCATGTTTTGCTACATAGTAGGTAGCAAAATGGCCTTAGACCACACAGCAGATAGGGGTGTGGCATTTTGCGGTCTTAAAAACCTCTCATATTCAGTTGCTATGTATTTTTCTCTGCGGGATAATCGTACCAGCCTTATGCGGGAAAACATAAGGAGGAACACATGGCTATTGATTATGAAGCCTTGGGCAAGCGTATTTCAAATGCCCGCAAACAAATTGGTATCACACAGGAGGCGCTCGGTGAACAACTTAATATGACCCGTAAACACATCAGTGTTATCGAAACTGCTATCAACCGTCCCAGCCTGGATACCCTGGTTGATATCGCAAATGCACTGAATGTATCTGCAGATGACCTTCTCGTAGACAGCCTGACGCACTCGGCATCTACTGCAGATTCTGAGATTCACCGTCTGCTTTTGGACTGCAATACAACGGAACAGGAAATTCTTACCCGCACCGTAAAGGAACTGAAAGCAATTTTGTATGGTTTAGGAATCTGATTTTGTAACTCATTGACCACATAACAAAAGGCCCGCATAAGCCACAGCTGCACTTCGGCTCACTCCGGGGTGCTGTCTGTGGTTCATGTGGGCAGGAGCAAAAAAGAAGCCCGCCAGCGTTCCATGTAGGATTTTACACAGTGCGCCAGCGGGCAGTCATTTACTTACTTTTTCGGCTCAAACTTTGCGCTATAAGCATTTACTGCTGCATCGTGGATAAGCCATCCAAATTTTCTCAAAAAATCCAATCGCTCTTCATCAGTCATCCATTTTGCAAGTGTATGAAGAACTCCCTCGTATCGTTCATTTTCTTTTCCGTTAAAAAACTTACCTCCGGGTCCCTGCTTAAATCTGACAGGAATCCCATTTTTAATTATCGTCCAGACAGTTGAACCACCATCTGTCTGAAACATGTCCCCAACCATGCCGTCCAGTTCTCCGGCATCCATTCTTTTTAACAGTTCTCTTTCCTCCCTCGTCATCTTCATCACCCCCACAATCCTCTACTTTTATATCTTCCGAATCATACGCTCCCATTGGGTATTCCCGAATCCAGCCTTCGATTTTTAATGTGTGGCCACATTCTGGACATTCATAGCAATCTTCAGAATTAAAGCTGTACACAAGATCCGGTCCCATACCATTTTCTTTTTCGTAAGAGCTTTCATCATACATGAAGTCCTCAAGGTCAACATTTTCTTCATGACCGCAATGAGGGCATTTGACTGCTCTTTCCAGAGAAACCGGCCGATATCCATACATATCCTCGATATCGATAAATTCTTCGCCTGCCGCTTCTTTTTCGCTGATGATGTCCCAATAATGCTGCGTCTGGAAAGTTTCAAATTCTGCGCTGTCATCCAGAAGGTTATCCAGCATTTTTAAGGCATTCCTCTTTCGTTCAAGTTCATCATTGATATACTGCTTCCGTTCACGGATTGCCTGTTCAAGATCAATTTCTCCTGCTTGAAGTTTTTTTATATCTCCACAGGTTAAGCCAGATTTTGTAAGGACAACAATCCTCTGCAGATTTTTGAAATCTGCTTCTGTATAATCCGTTGCCTTGTTTCCCACCGGCGGATGTTCTGGTTTGAAGATACCCTCACGCTTAAAGAGTTTTATGCGCTCTGCATCAATGCCTAATTTTTCTTGTATTTCTTTTGGTCTCATAACATTCGACCTCCTTTCTGAAACCGAGTATAGCACATAGGGACTTTGTCCCCGTCAAGCCCTAAATATCATTTTTTCTAGTTTTAAGGATACTCGATTCCAGTTTTATTTCAAGGCTTTTCTAAATGATTTGTATATTTCAGGCTTCGATATGCATCTCCAATAAAATTCACAAATTCCGGACTCATTGTCTCAACCATACTCTTTCCCTCTACATTCTGCAAAACAGCAATACTGACTCCGGACATATCATCTTCCCTTACTTCCAGTTCTCGTATCGAATCCGCCACAGCCTCATCGATGAACGCAGCGAACTTTGCCCCATCAACATGACTTTGCACTGGCATCGGTGCGCCGCCTTCACCGAACAGCTGTATCACCTTCGGGTCAATGATGCTCTCCACCTTTTTCAATGCTTCTTTCTCTGACATCCGCCTCAAATAGCCTTTCATTGCACTTGCCACAATGATCTCCATCACTGTTGTTCCATAATCCTCAACGGACAGCCAAGCTAACTTTTTCATGTCAATCACTCCTGCTATGTGTATTTCTGTATCCTCACCATATACCAAAACTCTGCACATAGCAATATGTACGATAAAAAATCCGTACAAAGCAAAAAAGGGCCCTGCCGGTATGCATTTCCACACATCCGACAGGGCATTCTTTCCTTTATACAGCCTGCTCTCGTTTTGCTTTACTTCTCAGATATCTTCGGTACTGAACTGTGTTGTCATATACCCGGTACGGGGCATCAACCAGAGTCACCAGCCCGTCAAGACTGCATTTCTTAAATCCCAGAAAACTGGTCAGTGTCCTCTGATTTCCACAGGTGGGCAGCGTTACACCAAAATTCGTTTCATAAAGTACGATGTCGCCTTTCACCGTTCCCTTTTTCATAAAAGCGCAGTAGATACCTTTTTCAAAATGGAGCAGGTCCGGTGCTTCCGCGATCCTCTCCGGCGTCATCTTCAATCGTCCTCTGTTCAAACTGGCGACCGCACCGTCAACTGGCTTTCCATCCACATCCCGAAACAGGCTGCCCTGCACATCCAGCCCATTCACCTTCAGCGGCATACCGGCGGCATTCTGTTCCGGCAGTTCTTTCAGGCAGGCAATGAAAAGGTCAAAATTCTTCTTCATAACCGTAAGGGCTCCCTGTTCCTGGCTCAGCGTTTCTTTTTCCTTTCGGAAACTCTCAATTCGCTGCCGGATATCCTTTGCCAGACTTGCATAGGCTTCGATTTCAGACCCTTCTTCATAGTCAGCATGGTAGAAGCTCGTACCAATATCATTTCCCGTCAGCCCATTTCGGATATCACTGTCAATCTCGTCCAATGTGATGTTGCCCTCCGCCAGTGATTCATTCAGTTCCAAATTCTGCTCCAGCACCGCATCCCGCATGGCCGTAACCTGACGGCCGATCGTCTCCTGCAGTTTTTCTTCCAGCTCCTTGATCTGGGCATCCAGCGTTTCCAGTCTTTCCAACGATACGCTGTTTCCTTTCATCTGCTGATACATCTGTTCACAGGCTTTATGAAAAAGTGTGCTGATTTCCGAAGCTTCATGGTTTTTCTCGTAATCCCGTTTCAGGCGGTACAGCATTTCCATAAAACTCTGTTCCAAGGCACATTCATGGATGCTTTCCGAAGGGCATCTTTCATTGGCTGCTTTTCTCTCGGCATCCGACAATCTCCCGTGTTTTTCCCTGCAGTACAGCTTCTGATCCGGTGTACCATTCTGTCTGGGCTTTTCACCCTCACGCTTTCCCATCTTCTGTTTACACCGCCACACGGGATAAGCATATGCGTACTTTTCAAGATAGATATCCGTATCGCCACCAGTTGCTGCAAGGCTTCGGTCATCCGTGTACCCGGTTGCCACACCTGTATAGGTCACACGGAAGAATCCCTCACCGCATTCTTTTCCGGCTCTTTCTCCATGTTCAAGGATCGCACCGCAGACCAGATTTCCAAATGGCGAGCCGGTGTATCCTCTCTTCTTCTTTTGAGCCGGTACCGAATCTCCAACCTTGCTGGGCTTTTCATAAAGCATCGTCTGAGCCTTGTCCCATGTGCTGCGGTCAATGATACCAACATGATGGTTTTCTACATAATAACGAGGTGCCTCACCTTTGTTGATTGTGGACCGATGGGTCAGGAAATCCTTTGTGATGGTCTTCTGCATCTCAATGTCACCCACATATTTTTCGTTCCGAAGAACTGTGAGCACCGAACTTGCCGACCAGTTCTTTTTGTTCACCGTCTTTCTGCCAAGTTCATTCAGCTCCTTTGCAATACGGTTTGCCGTCTGTCCACATACATACCGTTCAAAAATATAGCGGACTGTTTTTGCCTGCTCCGGATTGATCACCCACTCGCCGTTGGCACCCTTGTCGTATCCCAGCATCCGGTTCAGATCCACCTTGGGCTTGCCTGCCTGGAAATTCTTCTGGATTGACCAGCGGATGTTGTCCGAAATGGAACGGCTCTCATCCTGGGCCAGTGCGGAAAGAATGGTAAGGATCAATTCACCAGTCGCATCCAGCGTGTCGATATTCTCTTTTTCAAAGTAAACACCAACCGGCGGATTCTGCTGCCGAAGCTGGCGGACACAATTCAAGGTGTCCACCGTGTTTCTGGCAAATCGTGAAATCGACTTGGTCACGATATAATCCAGCTTTCCGTCCAGGGCATCTGCCATCATGCGGTTAAAATCCTCACGGTGTTCCCTGCTGGTTCCTGATTTTGCCTCATCTGCATAAATGCCTGCAAATCTCCATCCGGGTTTGTTCGTGATCAGATTTGTGTAAAACGCTTTCTGTGTAGTGTAGGAAGTCTGCTGGCTTTCATCCCCCGTGGAGACTCGACAGTATGCCGCCACACGGATATTGCTCTGCACCTTCAGCTGACCACCATTATGCACCGACCGCTTTGTAGCCGGTATCACTTCTACTTTTTTCTGTGTCATATGCTCTCCTCCGTTTCCTTCATATCTTTTTTCCGTTCCGACGCTTTCTATACTCTACTTGAACCGGTTCTCCAAGGATCTCTGCTTCATTCTCCGCAAACTTTGGTTTTCCATCTTTGCCATATACCCGATAATCCTTGAAGTCCTTTATAGTCCTTCTGGCTCCTGAAGCGGTAAATTCCATTCCGTAAATGGTCCGGTAATGGATCACATCTCCGTCCACTCTGCCAGATTCAATATTTACGGCATACATTTCCCGGCTGAAGGTTAGCATATCTGGTGTACTCAAGAACACACCCGATTCCGTCCACTGCGGTTCTTTATCATCCAGACCATGCACCACTAGCTTCTGTCCATAGCGGTTTTGCTCCGGCAGGGCCAGCAGTTCCTCCAGAAAATATTCGTACCTCTTTTTCAGAATGATACCGCCTTCACTGCTTTCTTCCAAAATGTGTAGTTCGTTTTCCAGTTCTTCTTTCCGCTTCAGAATATCCTTTAGCAGTTCATTGTACATTGCCTCGGCACTTCCGGCCGCAGGTGTGTAAACACTATCCACACGCTGTTGATCCATCCCTTCCATGATATTATCCATCTGGATGCTCCCATCCCGAATGGATTCCTGTAAGCTCTCCTGCAGGTAAACCCTTTCTCTCTCGGCCATCTGCTTCTGTGCTTCCATCTGCTTTTTCATAAGGCGTTTACATTCCTGTTCCAGTTTCTGAAGCAGTTCCCTGAGTTCCAAAATCCGTCCTGAATGGTCTTCCGGCTCCCTCTGGCATTCACGGTATTTGACCGCCAGCTCCGACCGCTCTTTGTTTTCCTCGTAACCCCGTTTCAACCGGTAAAGCATCTCCATAAAGCCTTGTTCAATAGCGACCTCATAAAGCTCCTCTGTGCAGTCTTTATCCGAACAGCGCATCTTCCCAACACCATAAATCGCAAGTCCCTGCCGTTCCTTTGTATCTTCAATGGACTCTGCATCCACCCAGTATGCAGCAATCTTTCTCCTCTTGTGGATCAGTGTCTTTCCACACGCTGGACACGAAAGGTTTACATAGCAGATATTGAGAGGATCACGGCTTAGTAGCGGCGGCCTCCGTTTCATTTCACTTTGCACGATCAACCAAGTTGCCCGGTCGACGATCGGTGCGTGGTGGTCCCTGATGTAATACTTTGGAAGCTGCCCTCTGTTCGGAACCGCCTTATGGGAAAGAAAATTGCTGGTCACATATTTCTGCATTTCCAAATCGCCCACATACTTCTCATTTAGGATCACATTCGAGAAGCTGCTGGGGTTCCAGTCCGTGCCAGATACCGTTTTCCAGCCTCGCTCGTTCATCTCTTTAATGATAGTTGCACGGCCGGCTCCGCAGGCATATCTCCGGAAAAGGTAACGCACCGGTTCCGCCTGCTCTTCATTGATGATCCATTCTCCGTTTTCCCCTTTGTCATATCCGATCATCCGGCTTAGATGGACCATCGGCTTCCCTTCCTGGAACCGCTTCTGATAAGACCAGTGGATGTTATCCGAAATGGAATGGCTTTCTTCCTGGGCAAGTGCGGAGTAAATGGTCAGGATCACCTCACTGGTGGAATCCAGAGTGTTGATGTTTTCCTTTTCAAAAAAGATGCCCACAGGAGGTGTCAGCTGTTTCAGCTGTCTTGCGCAGTCGAGGGTGTCCACGGTATTCCTTGCGAATCTCGATATGGATTTTGTGACTATTAAATCGATTTTCCCATTTCTCGCATCCTCCAGCATCTGGTTGAACTCATCCCTATGCAGGCGGCTTGTTCCGGTGATTCCCTCATCTGCATAAATTCCTGCGAATGTCCAGCCCGGATGCCGCTGTATCATATCCGTGTAGAATGCCTTCTGGGTCCGGTAGGACGTTTTCTGTTCATCTGAATCTGTGGACACTCTGCAGTAAGCTGCCACCCTTAACCCCTTCGGCTTTTCCTGGGCAGCCTTTTGAGCCGTCGCTTCCTTTATCAATCGTAAAACCTCTGACATTTTTCCTCACCCTTTCTTTACATATTTTTTCCGGTAGCAGTTATCCCGCATGGCCTGTCCGTCAAAATAAGATGCCGTATACCGGTAATCTTCTATATTACTGTACATGACAACCTCTGTCCTTGTATCATCATACCAGTGAACCGTATAGTTCAACGGGGAATGGACCGTAATAGAAAGGACAAATGCCTTGCAGTAATCTGAGGTCACTCCATTCAAAAACTGCACCACGCCATCCCTTCCTTTCGGAAGTTCCTTCATCCATTCAATTGCCCGTTCTCTTCTCTCGTGGTCATTCTCCAAATCCTCCCAGTACCCTTCCAGATACTCCAACCGTTCTTCCAGATGCTTTTTCTCATCCATATCCCGGTCAAGTTTTTCTTTCAACCTTCTGATTTTCTCAGCATTGCTCTGAATGACTGCCTCGTCGATGCTCTCATCTCCCAGCAGTTCGCGTCTGGTCTGCATCACATCGTTCTGGCTTTCCAGAAGACGCAGTTTTTTCCCACTGTTTTCCATTCCAATCTGAAGGGTGGCAATCTGCCGTTTGTAAAAAGCACGGTCCCGTTCCATAAAATCAGTGTGCTGGATATTCTCCAGTCTTTTGATCATCTGCGGAACAAAGTCATCAGCTTCCTTTGTAAAACCTTCAAACTGCTCTCCGTAACGGCCGCTCATGATATCTGCCACTCCCACATTGTCATGAATTGGCTGTGTGCTCAGCCGGAATCGTTCAATGATTGCTTTACGGAAAGCCCTCACAATCTGCTCTTCATAGATTTTCTCGCAGTGGCAGATTCTCTTTCCATTATCAAGCTCAGCTGTTGGGCAGTACCAGATAGGATAGTTTTTTGAATTTCTCACACGGAAAAACCTGCCGCATTCCCCACACAAAATCCTTCCTGAGAATGGCTTTGATCCTTTCTTTACTCCCTTCTCTTTTTTGGCAGCATTGGCTCTGCGGATTTCCTGAACAGTTTCAAACAGTTCTTCGTCAATGATCGCCGGATGGTGGTTCTTCACCAAATACTGCGGAAGTTCTCCATTATTCCGCTGGATGTTATGGTTCAGAAAGTCCACGGTGTATTTTTTCTGGATCAGGACAGCTCCTGTATATCGTTCCCTTTGTATCATCTGAGAAATAATCCTTCCAGTCCATCCTTCTTCCAGATCACTGTTCAGCTGTCCTTTCTTTGAGTTCTTTTTTCTGGCTTTGACCGCCACGGTCTCAGGAGCTGGAATCCGGTCATAATTCAAACCTCTGGCAACATCTGTATAGGCAGTACCCTCTGCCACCTCCTGAAAAATCCGGCGCACGATTTTTGCTTCTTCTTCCACAATTTCGATATCCCTATACTGATATCCACTTTCTGTCGTGACCATCTTTCCATTGTAGCGATATCCATATATGACCATGTTCTTTACCTCACCTCTCGGATAGCGCATCTTATTTCCAAGATTGATGTTTCTGGAAATACTCCGACTTTCTTCCTGTGCAATCGCCGCAAGTGTCGTAAGAATGAAATCACTGGTCGGATCAGCTGTGTCCAGATTTTCTTTCTCAAAAAGGATCGTCACATTGTTGTCATGCAAAATATTAAGGGCGGTCATAAAATCCGCCGTATTTCTGGAGAAACGGGAAATCGACTTGCATACAATACGGTCTATTTTCCCTTCCCTGCAGTGCCGCAGAAGTCTTTTGAATCCAACACGCTTATCCTTGACCGTTCCTGAAATCCCATAATCGGAGTAAACCCCGATTGGATTCCAGTCTGGATTGTTTTCGATCAGCTGATGGAAATACCGTTCCTGCGTTTCGTAGGAGTTTTCCTGGTCACTGGAATCAGTGGAAACTCGAATGTAAGCGGCTACATTCAGATGTCCTTCCTTTTCCTTTGTCCTGCGAAAAGAAGCTGTGGAAATAAATCCATTTTCTTCTTTCATTGCTTCTGCCTGTGGCTGGAAGACCGCCTCGAACTCGCTTCTCAACCCACCGACCCGTTCCATAACAGGAACTGCCTGCTGCATTTTCTCCTTTGCAGCCAACGCCTTCTGGATCAGGGAAGCAATTCCGGCATCTCCGTTTTCCTTGGATTCGGATAACGGCAACTTTGTCTTTTTCTCTTTTTGTTGGGTAGACATCTCTTGGCGCACAACGCTTTCCTGCAAAAAAGAAGATGCAGCCGCCTTCTTATCAGATAGGTCAGCTGCACCACTTTTTTCCTTCACCACTTCATGGGATTTCTTTTCCTGCACAGGCATCTGAGTCACAGATGTGGTTTCCGGCAGAACAGATTCGCCCTGTCCGGTCGCTGCCATCAACATCTTTGAAAGCTCGGCTGCTGAAGCATTCGGGCGGCTTTTCTGTTTCTGCTGTACAGTACTTTTGACCGTTGCGCTCTGCAGTTTCTGCAAAAAATCATTTGCTGTACTCATCTTGTTCTCTCCTTTCCGCCCATCTGCTTTTCTCTTCGGGCAGTCACATATTCCCTCTACTGCGTGATATTATCAAGTAAATTCGGTGCAGAAAGACGGAGAATAATCCACCCGATTATTGTCCTATCTGCACCATCCAATATGTAAAGGCCCTGCCTGAAAAGACAGAGCCGCATCTTTTACAGTTTCTTGGCAAAATCAAGGCTGATCCAGCCATTACGCTTACCGGCATAGGCCTTCAGCAGACCCCAACGGGTTGCTCCCTCACCGTCTGCTTCCTCTACAATTGTAAATACGCCTTTTCCGGTGTACTGCCCGGTCTTAGCATAGTTCGTACCAGGTCCCTTACGGATATTAAGGTCACTGATTGAAACCCGTACCGCATACGGGCAGTTTACCTTAACTTCCGGGTAGACAGCCTTACCCGCCGGGTCATACACGAAATATCCCGGATTGGCATCCGCACACTGCTTTGCGTAAGCCAGGTCATGGAATGCGCCCTTCTGGGAAGCCGCATTCTGCCAGCTTTTGCGGACACGGTACCAACCGGAGATAACCGTACCCTCAGAAGCCTTTGCCGCATCATACTGCGTGAGATTCCAACGCGCGATGATACTGCAAAGGTTCTGTACATAGGTGTGGCTGGTCGCATAACCACCATCCTTGATGATCTGTGCCGCTTTCTTGTAATCCGTACAGCCTGCCAGACCTTCATAGCGTTTCTTACTGCCGTTCATCGCACCGAGCAGATATGTCGCATGGTCGGCAATGGAGTCCTCCACACAAGCGTACTTGCGGAAGTCAGCGGTGATCGTCACATAGCTGCCATCGTCATTCTGCTCTTGCGTTTTCTTGGTATAGACGGACTTGCCATCCCAACTGCTGCCGCTCCAGCTGTTCCCGGAAAGCGAGGTTTTCATGCCGAAGCAGTTATTGGCATTCTGTGCCAATTCACTCTTACCGTAGCCGGATTCCAGAATGAATTGTGCCATCGACACGCAAGCGAGGATGCCACTGGTTTTCTGGTTTGCAGTAAACAGCGGACCGATCTTTGCCACAGCTTCTGCTTCCGAGAGATTTTTCAGCGAAGAAGCCTGCATGCCAGATGAGGATGAACCGCCCAGTGCTGCAGTCACCTTTGCGGCCAGATCACCCATGCGGGCATACAGCCAGTTTCCAGGGCAGCTTTTGTTGGCAAACCAGCGGTGAACGGTCAGCACCATTTCATCTGCCGCCGGAGCATAGTTGAGTGTCTTATTTTTATCACCCAGCCACAGGAGCTTCTTCTTCCCGTTACGCTTGCAGATATCGATACAGAGCTTGACGAGAGAGTCATATACAGCACTGTTCATGGCATACGGCTCATCCATGTCACTGGCACATTCGATGGTGACTGCTCTCTGGTCATTTTCCCTGCTGGACGAACACCAGCTGCGGTTCTTTTCCTCGACACAAAGCGACACACGACCGTCCGTACCGATGCCGTAGTTGCAGCTTGCCTGCCGAGATGAACTGATAAAGCAGCCGCAGATGCTTTCTGCAGAAAGCTGACCAACCACGCAATGCGGAGTGATACGGTCGATGCTGTGGGTACGCTGCCCGGAATGGTTCGGGGAGAGTTTGGTGTAAACAACGAGTGGACTATTGGTATATCCCATAATGATTTCCTCCATAAAAGAAAAAAGACCCGGATCACTCCGAGTCCCCTTTAGGTCTATTGGTTATTCTCTATTCCTGTCTGCTTCTTCCAATATCCTACAGACAAACTTCATGATTGACATCGGCTTTTCACCGCCTATCCCATTCACTTTCCATGCTACACTGGAAATTGTGGAAATGGCACTGAGGACACCGCTCTTCTTAACACCTTTCCCGTCTGCAACATACTGTAAGAGCTGACCTGGTTTCAGATCCGGCCGATGCCAATGCAGGACGATTGCATCCCTCAGATACTCACATCCCTTATAGTACAGCGTAATGCCATACGGTCTTAACACATCTTCTGCCATGAGCTTTTCATTCATTTCCAACACTCTCCTTTTCCCAAGTATACCTTTCGGCATCAGGAAATTGAAGTCCTAAAAATGTGTCGAATTGCGCCGTTTAAGGGATCAGCAGTTTCATGCCGACCCGGATAGCGTTGGAAGTCAGCCCATTCAGCACACGAATGTCTGCACAGCGGCTGCCGCTCCCCCGTTCCTTTTCCGCAATCTTCCAGAGATTATCACCGGGAACCACAGTATAGATCTTGCTGGCTGTAAAGGCATAGGTATCCGCACTGTTAAGAACGTAGGCCAGACCACTCACCGCTTCCGGGCACTTTATTTTCAGCCAGCCCGCACAGAATTCCACGATTTCAATCAGTGTGTTCCTTTTGTAAACGGTCACGACTTCTGCGCCAGTGTCCGGCATCTCCCGGATATTCATGAGGGTCTTGAGTTTGCCGTAGGCAATGGTTGCCGGAAGCTCCTCTGCAGTCGGGAACTCGTTCTCATCCACTTCAGCCTCTGCTTCTTTCTCCGCTGGGGTATCTTCCACAGGGGCTGTGGTTTCCGGCTTTTCTTCCGGGATATCGTCCACGACTGCTTTCTCTTCACTCTCATCTGCACCAGTATCTGGTACAGCCTCTTCCGGATAGATCACGTTGCCGTCATTGTCGAACACACGGCTGCCAGGGTTCTCATCACACTTGGCTTTTGCATTCGCCAGCAGACGATACGCTCCCAACTGGGATGCCTCATCTTCCCAGACTTCACGCACACGATAATAGCCGTTTGTCAGCTTTGCGGGATACTCTTTCTTACTCATATTGCTTTCCTCCTACTAATGAAGGAGAGGCTCATCACCTCTCCCCGTTTTCCTTACTCTTTGTTCTGCTTGTCGCTCTTTTCTTCCTTCAGCTGTGCCAGCATCTCCTTCAGCTTATCCGGCACCGGAAGGCCAATGACAGCTGCATTTTCGAGGCAGCTCAGACCTTCATTTGCCAAATAGAAAAACACAACAGCAGTTCTGATGGCTGCACCATTCTGAAGAATCTGCGTATCAATGATGTTGGCAATGCCAACCAGTACGAAGATGCACACCTTCTTGGCAATCCCCTTAAAGCCAACTTCAGAAGAAAGTTCATGCTTGATGGCTGCTGCCAGCACTCCGGTGAAGTAGTCGCAGACCACAAACACCACCAGTGCATAGAGGAAGCCATCAAATCCGCCGAAGAACCAGCCCAGGAAACCACCCAGACCTGCGAACATCCACTCAATCTTATCGATCACATTCTGCATAATCTTGTCCTTTCCAGCCCCTTTGGGGCATAAAAAACAGGCGGTTTCTCTGCCGCCTTTACGAAAAAAATACTCCTTCTATAATGAACACCGTTTCACAGCAAATAACAGACACTTTGCGTGAAAATCAGTGGAAATTTATTTTCCGAATGCCCGGATCACAGATCCTACCACACATTCTCCGATTCTGGCGTAGCCCTCCGTACTGCAATGGAGCTGGTCGCCATTAAACGGATACGGCGAAGATCCCGTATATTTTTCCAGAATAATGCTGCCATTCCGCTTTTGGTAATAGGACTGTCCGTTCACATACCGCTGCGGTGCACTTCCAACCACCCTGCCGGATGCATCCATCTGATACTTGGCATACTGCTCGTTCACAGCATTCTTCTGTGCGCCAAAGACACTCCATGTCCTGCGGTTGATCCCGCTCTCATGCCAGAGATCACAGACCGCCACATTATTTGCCTGCGCCACAGCCTTGATCGTATCTGACAGTTTTTCCATTGTCTGGCCAGTTCCGGTCGGATATTCTTCGTATCCGTCTGCATCCACATACGGATATTTGCCCGCACAATGCGGCGTTGCCACCAGCACATGACAGAGCAGATTCCCGGCATCCTCCAGTTCTTCATAGATGCGGTTCAAAAGATACTGGATTCGCCCGCAGATGGTTTCCTGTTCTGGATGACAGTCTCCGACCGAGCCAAGAGCTGTTGCTCTTTCGTTATAGGCCGGAAGCACCACGATCAGGCTGACACCTTCGACGTCAGCGGCCATCAGCGGTCGCAGGACACCATTCTTATCCGTTTCTGCATTGTACGTTCCATCCAGACCGTTGTCACCGTCCGTCATCCGAAGGATTCCGATGCCGCCCTTTGCATGGGTAGCAACATTCATACCGAGCAATTCTTCCAGCTTCTTCTGCCATTTTCCAGCCGCCGTAATGCTGTCACCAATGACCAGAGCCTTCTTCCCTTTCCAGCTACCGGACAGTTCCGCATATCCGGCAGCAGCAGCTTTCTCTGCGGTATCCGCTGCCATTGCGTGATCTGCCTTTTTCGCTGTCTCCGCATTTTCAGCATGATCCGCTTTTACTGCCACTTCCGCTTTTTCTGTAAGAATGGCGTGTGTCGCATTCTTCACAGCAGAGGCACGTTCCGTTATGCTGCTGTGACTGAGCACCTCAATCTCCTCATTGGAAAGCCCGGTCACGTTCAGCACCCACATGGTCACAACAAAGGAAGTGTAATTGGAACCCGTCAGCTGCACCGCAAAATTCAGATTATCCTTTCCACCGGCATATTCGTAAACCAGATTCATTTGAAACGGAAGCGTTGCTTTATTCAATGTTCCACACGGCATACGCTTTGCCCAGTTTGGAATGCCCGGTTCGATGATGCCAATGGAGACTTCTCCGAGCTGTGCGTCATCCGTTTCTACGGATTCCACCCTACCAAAGACAAGATACTTCCCAGCAGCCAGACCACTCAGCCGTGCTCCGCCGAACACGCCCCAGTCTTCGCTGCGGGTCACAGCAGTCTTTACCCACGCATACGTTGTGTCCTTTTCCTGAAACTTACTAGAAAAAGGAATCATTTCAGAAAAGACAGGGCATCCATATGCTACATTGCCCAGCATTTCCCGTGTCTGGTCTGAAATACCGGTTCTGTCTGCATACGGAACACTCATGACTTTTCCAGCAATGCCCCATGTGTCATAATACTGAAGGATGCTGTCTTCAACCGGACTGCTGCTGATCAGAGACAGAACTTTCTGCAATTCATCATCGCTCTGCCCGGTCACATCCAGCAGAACGCATCGGCTGTCGCACTCTACCACGGCCTCCTTCCTTGCAACGCACGGCGAAATGTCCAGCCGGTATGCATTCTCCAGAATCTCTCCGAAGAATACTACATAGATTTCACTTCCGTGGGCAACTCTTATCGCCTTCGTCACATGAGTATTCAGATTTACACCTTTGGAATCGTACTGGTAGCAGCTCACACCGGCACAGGAGCCGGAAATCTCCCGAATCCTGGAGATGAACAAATATTTTCGGAATTTGCCCATCAGCATATTGGTAAAGCGATGGTAGAACTGACCGTAATCCGTAGTCCCCGTGATCCGGTAATCCAGAAATTCTCCTGCTTCACATTTAGCTCCCAGCAGAGCCGGCATCGCAGCTTTTGGGAACACCTCACCCAGATTACCATTGGAACCGGCAAGTGCCAGCTTTGCTCCGGTGATTCCATTCTCCACAGCCAGACTGTACTGCCCACGGATTGCTTCACCAGCGGAAGGATACACCGTTCCATCTTGTCCAACCCGGACATCGACCAGTTCTGCCGCATAATCTGCCTTGCTGTCCGTGGATGCCGTCACATTTGCATCCAGACGCTTGTTCATCTGTTCCACAGCTGTGTTCATGGCATCTTCTGTTTTCTGCATGGCATTCTGTGCATCGGATACTTTGGTGTTTACCCTGCTCTCTGCTTCAGACAGTTCTTTGCGCATGACAGATTCTGTTTCTGAAAGATTCCTGTGCATTCCTTCCACATCTTCTGCCACATCTGTTTCCAGACGGTGCATCTGGGCATTGAAATGACTGCACAGGCTCCAATAATCCGTATCGGTCAGCACTGTACCTGCCGGGACTGGCTTTCTGGAGATATAACCATCCCCACTTTCCGCATCCAGAACGATTGTCAGTTCCTCATATTCCTTTTTCTGATTCCATACGCCATCGTGTTTCGGAATGATCCGCTTACCCTTAAAAGTTCCCATAAAAAATCTCCTTCCTGCCGGTGTTTATCCGGCTGTCCTCATAACAGTTTCGGATAGTCACCCGGTCAGGGAGGAGTTCTTTTCTTATGGCGGTCAGGTTTTACCCCCCCCCGAACATTTTTTCGATATACCGCTTTTTCTTCATTTTAGTGTCCTTTCTCTTACTGTTCCAAAATTCCAAGTTCGATCATCTTCTTATACAGCATAGTTCCGATGACCGTCTTGGTTGCAGCTGTGTAATGAACGGAATCCGCCAGCAGTGTCTGCGGAACCTGTCCCTGTTTGATACGCTCGATGTCCGCATCCGTGGGATCAAGGCCTGCATCGTCCAGACCATAGCAGCTGATGACCGTCTTGCCATCCGTGTCATACACCGGATGCGCCAGATACTCTCTGAGACTGACGAAACGTCTGCCAAACGCCTGCTTCATCTGCTTTTCATATTCTGCACGCTGGCTTTCCGTGCCAGACGAAAGGCCCAGCACCAGATATTCCTTTCCTTTGAAGTGGCTGATCATCTGCTGGTGCATCCGAATCAGATCTGTAAGGTCTGCATAGCCACCATTCTGACCAATAAAAAGAATCATCACTTCAGAAGGCTGATTGTGCAGCCGGTCAAATGCAGTACGGACCGCAGTCGGACGCTTGATTGTGACTGCTTCACCAGCGACAGAACGTGTAAACGTCCAGATGCCGTTGGTATCCGCATAGTTCGTGCCAGTCCAACGAAGCGTACCTTCCACCTCGCCGATCTTGACTGGATTGACATGGGCTCCGCCCTGCAAAAGTGGCGTCACCTTATAGCCTTCCTCTGTCAAGATACCAGAATCCGTTTTCCGCACGGCGATAGTTACCGGCTCACAGGTGGCCGGGATCGTGATATTATTGACCAGCATCACATCAGCTCCCTGACGGGCAGCAATCGTTCTGGCATTCTCACCACCGGTACCGCCGTTGTAGACCGGAATCCCGGACAGCTTCTGAAGAGTGGACGTCCATCCACCTCCTGCTGTAAGGGAATCCCCCCAGCAGACAATACCTGTCAGCACAGTCGGCTTCTCCAGATTTTTTATTCGTGCTTCCTGCCCATTCAGTCTTTCTTCTGCCTTCTCCGCACCGGATTTCAGCTGTTCCAACGAAGTATCCACCTCTGCAAAGCGTTCTTTCAGCTTTCCGTGGTTCACATAGGAACACCAGTAGGTGTATTTACTCTGGAAGAAGGTTGCCATATCTTCATTGGAAAAACTGTCATCCACAAAAGCATAATCCTGCCAATACCATTTCGGAGTCCATACAACAGGCTCCTCTCCGGAATACTTCCGGGTGTTCCAGATGCCAAACCAGCTGGCACTGAATGTTCCTGCTTCTTTCTGTACTTGGATTGCTTCCAGTATTTCCTGCGTAAAAGCAAACTTCCAGACATACATCTTTCGGTTTCCGTAAATGGTACGCTTCAGCACTGGTGAAACATTGATTGGATTCGTGAACTTGCTATCCAGATAATAGGCAATCAACAGCCGGTTATCATACGCACCACCCTGAACACCTTCCGGACAGTTCTCGAATTCCTCGATCTCACAGAGATAACAATACTGGTAGCCTTCTTCAAACTTCCGGAGCATCTCGTCAAAGGACATCATGCCGCTCAGCTGCTTGGCATATCCCTGGTTATGCGGCTGATCGGATTCTTTGCTCAGACCGATGCTGAACTCGACCACCTGGTCAAAACCTGTACCACTGATCTTTGCACTTGCCCGGTTGCCGGTACTCTGAAACCCATAGCGATAAGCATACGGATATTGTTCCGGGTATTGCAGCGTATCCATTCCCGGAGAGTAACGTACCTTCTCTTGATTCAAAAGTTCGTCTGCCGGCACCATAAAGAAGTTATCTGCAACGACAGCACTCCCTGCACTACCAGCATAGTCAGCGTTTTCTGCATTCACCGCATCTTCTGCATGAACAGCACTTCCGGCTTCATTTGCAAATGTCGCTGTTTCTGCATGGTCTGCACGGCTTATAAACCGTGACCGCTCAATGAAGGACTGCTGGTTCACAATAGATGTTGTCAGCCGGATCTGTCCCAGATTTTCCACGATTTTGTTATTCAGAAAACTGCCTGCAAAAACGATATACAGTGGTTTCCCCAGCGCAATGACTTTTTCTACCATCTCCTGTTCCAGAGGGTAGAATATCCTAGAGCCGACCGTAACAGATGTGGTAATGATCGGATTAACCGTGGATGCCCAGCTTCCAATACTGTTGACATAAAAGCGAACTTTCACTTCTGCCCCATCAAGCTTCTTGTTTTCTTCTGACCCGATGCCCTCCAGAATCAGTTCCAAATACAGCCGGTCCAGCCGCTTTAGCTTCATCATCTGCTCATAGGAAATGCAGTAAGCAAAATGCAGGGATGACCATTGGGGCTTTTCATACTGTGTCACATAGGCAGCATAGTCAAACTTGAATACCACATTCTGACCATCCACCTCTGCTCCTGTCACACCTTTTGACAATGCGCCGTTTGTATTGTCCTTCGGCCCAAAATAATAGGATACCGGCAGCCTTGGTGCTGCCATTGCATCGATCAGTTTCAAACGCTCAGCCAGGCTGTCGTATTCCACACCTGCAGAGTCTGTATGACAGTCCGTCACCTCTTTCAGGATTGCCTCGTGCACCCGCAAAAGCTGTGGCAGGGATGCCTCTCCAGCTCTGGCATTGATGATTTCCTGCTCCAGAATCCGCAGACAGTCATGCTCAGAAACATATTTCCATCCAAGATCCTTGACAGCTGTTGTTTCATACGCATACACATAAAACTCACTGTCCTGTGCAGCAGCTTTTTCCCTGCGGATACAGAAATAGAGTTTTCTGGATGCCGTGTACTTCGTCACAAACTCTTCCCAGCGGCTTTCGGAAAAATCCAGATCAAACGCTGCCAAATAGCCGTTTTCCTCATTCAGCTTTACTGCACTGAGGGGCACACAGCCAACTTTTCCATTATCACTGCCCCATGCATTCGGGGAGTTCGTAATGATAGCCTGTCCTTCATACGGCACCTGATTACTCAGAATAACAATCCGGAACGACTTTTCTTTGCACTCTTCATAGGAACCGAAGAAACCAAGAAAGGTTCCCGTGTAACCAGAAACATGATGAACCAGGCAGTGAACAGCTGCACCTTCCATACTATTCTGAACAGTATTCTCATTCCGGTATGCAGTTCCCATTTCTGCCGGAACGATTTTTCTTGCCAAACCTGCCGTAATGCTGCGGATGGCTTCCCCGGCACTCGGATAGGTAGTTCCTTCGCTGTCCACTCTGGTATCCACCAGTTCTGCGGCATAGTCCGCCTTGCTGTCCGTGGATGCCGTCACATTTGCATCCAGACGTTTATTCATCTGGGCAACTGCCGCATCCACTCTGTGTGTCTTTCATGGCAGACGTTGCAGCAGTTACCTTTTCACCCATCCGGTTCTCTGTTTCTGAGAGTTCCTCTGCCATTTTCTGATGGGTCTGCGAAAGTTCCTCGCTCATTGCAGACTTCGTATTAGCAAGGTCTGTGTGCATTCCTTCCACATCCTCTGCCACATCTGTTTCCAGACGGTGCATCTGGGCATTGAAATGACTGCACCTTGCCCAGTAGTGCTCGTTTGTGAGCAGGGTGCCGGCGGGAACATCATACCGGCTGATATAGCCATCCCCCGTTTCCGGGTCAAGGACGATCATCAGCGGTTCATAACTTCTCGCCTTGTCCCAATCTCCCTCATGCCGGGGAATGACTCTCTTTCCAAGAAATTCTCCCATTGTATCTCCTTCCTACCGGATTTCCGGCATCATTGTTCTTTTTCTTCTCCATACTGGACGACCAGCTGTGATTCTTCATCCAAAGAAAACACCATACCCAGATCATCCCAGGACTGAAAATTCAGGTATCCGTTTCCGTCAATGGAGCTGTTGACCATCTTGTCATACACATCTGCTGCCACCTTTTCCATCGTACTGGAATAAGAGCCCTTCATCAGCCCAAGTTCATCGTCCGACTCCATGACGAGATATCCATCCTCGGAAATATAGAATCCCCGAATGCCTGCCACCGTTGCATCCACGCACTGCTTATAGGTCAGCGTTGCAATCTTCCGGTTCGTGATTGCTGCCCGTGCCACGTTCAGGGTCAGGTTGAACATTCCCAGTACATCCCCATCATCAGAAAGAAGGTAAATGTCAATTGGAAAACGGCCATACACTTCCGTCATAAAAGAAGTGACGGTCAGAATGATCGTACCGGAATCCACAAACACAAGCTCCGGTCTGGATTCGCTGGAATACTGGAACACCGCTCCATCTGGCCTTGTACCCGAATAGCTGACGATGGTACCTTCCTGCACAACATATTCCACCGAATTCTGATATAGTCGGCATCTGACTTTTCGTGCCTGATTGTCAAACTGTTTGACCGGAATCTGCACCGGGATCAGATTTTCCGTGAAGGACAGTTCAATCTCCTGAAAGATCCGGACTGGTTTCGCTGTTGTCGCTGCCATCTCCTGTGCTTCCTGTGTCTGTGTTTCCACTATCTGTTTCCTCCTTACTGCCATCGCTTTCGCCTCCTCCCTGCCCGGTGTTGTCCGGTCCTTCTGGTTCTACTGGTTTCTCTGGATCTTTTGGGTCTTCTGGCTCATATCCAACAATTCGCCAGTTTTCTCCATCCCACAGCTTCAGCCGCAGATTCTTCTTATCGACCCACAATGCATCGTTCCCCGGCTCCTCTGGTGCGGTTTCCGATACTGGGATACTCGGCTGATACTTTTTATCCAGCTCTTTTTCGACATCTTCCGACAGCTTCTTTGCCACGCTGTATCTCTCATCCAATTCCTTTTGCAGTGCTTCCGAGAGTGTCGTGACATTTCCATACCGTCTGTCCAATTCCTCAGACAGTTCTTTGGATAACTTCTTTGCAGTTTCATACCGCTGATCCAGCTGCTCTTGGAGTTCGGAAGAAAGCACTGTTGCCGTCTTATACCGATCATCCAGTTCTTTCAGCAGTTCTTCGGAAAGTTCCGTAGCTTTCTTATAGCGGTCATCTAACTCCTTGAGGGTCTGTTCCAACAGGATTGCTGTTTTTACTGCTGTGTCATCGGATTCCCATCCGTAGCCCCAAGTTTTACCACCATCTGTGGATACAAATAATCCAGCAGGGCTGTTCTTCCACGCAACTGTTGACTGTTTCAGGGATGCAGCATTAAAAGCATACCGGGTCGTATTGCCCTTACCGTCCGTCTCATTCTTATAATGCAGTCCGAACAGCGCAGCAAAAAGCGCACCGTCATAGATGATAGACGCTGTGATTTCACCGACCTGCTCCCCAACTGCAGTCTCCGCACGGACGGCAGTGTCGTAGGCAATCGTCGCTGTATTCCGGATGCTGTTGAGCGAACCGGTCAGAGAGGAATTCCGGCTGCTGACCGTGGAGTTCGAGAGTATGATGCTGTTATAGCGTTCCAGCAGTGCATCATACTCGGTCTCGGTGACTTTGGAACTGACTTCGATACCCAGCTTTGAGATAAACACATGGACCGTATCGCAAAGGGAGACACGCTCTGCTTCCACGATGTCCTCATACCCCGGCATATTCCAGAGCTGTAAAAAGTCGATCTTGATGTCGATCTCCGGCTCCGTTAAGTCCGTGGTGTCGATATAGTTCTGTGCGTATTCCCGGAGTGCCGCCTCAGTCGGCTTCTCCTGAAAGTCACTGGTGCAGTCCAGCACGATAATCTTCTGATACGGCACAGATTTCTTGCTCATCAAGACTACTTTCTCCGGCAGCTCCATGACCTTTTGTGTTTCGCTGTCTACCCAGTACGGATGCACACCTGTGATCGTGTTCTCGATGGATCTTTCCATCTTGAAATCCGTCAGGTTCTTGCCGTAGATGATGTGGACGTTATGGTCGGCACCTCTTGCCTTATGGAACTTGACGGTATACCGGTCCCATTCAAATTCACCGCCAAAAGTGTCCAGAGCTGAACCATCCATACCTCCAAGACAGTTTCGGAAGGAAGATGGAACACCCAGCGTAAAAGTCGCACTGGATTCCACATCCGTCCAGACCTCAAATGGGCAATCCGAAGCCGCATGGCTTTTCAGCCCCTTCATTGCCCCGACACATCCGGTCACTGAAAATGGTGATACCGTGATGAAGTTGAGCTGGTAGGAAATATGCCGTGCCTGCACTTCCAGCTTCCCATCAATCGGGGTCGTGATCTTATAGATGCGGAACGGCTGAGACTGCATGGTATCAGATGGCTTGGCAAGGATGATATTCCCCTCCTCCAGCATCTCTGCATGGATACCGTCCGCCGGGCAGATGAGCTTCAGCTCATAGCTTCCGTTTTTCTTTTCCGTCACGGTACAGGACTGTGCATCTGCCAGTTTTCCGATGCCGTTATGGTCAAATTTCATTTCTCTGGAATCATATAAACATGGGATCACTGGCTGCACCTCCCTCTTACAGCGTCCACCAGCGAGGAGTCACCTCCACCGCCGTGATACCGCCTGTCCATGTGATCTGTGTCTTTCCCTCCGGCAGTTCCGGGAAGTCATCCGAAAGGATGGTTTCATTGCAGAAGCCGGAAGCGTTGTAAGCGTTGTGCGTCTCACAGTTGAGCAGCACGTAGTCCTTGATGCTGTAGATGGTGATTTTCTCCTCACCCACATACAGCTCGCCACCCGAATCTCCGTAGACCTTGAAGATGGGCTGTGCTGGGAAAGCAAAAGGATTTTTGAGCGTTGCTCTACTCTCCAGCCGGATGCTCCTCTGCCCATCCACGCTCCACCGCTGGGGCTTACAGTTGAATGTCAGCCCCATCTCGGCGGCTTTCTGGGCAGTGACATCAAAGGCAAGGGCATCCTTGCAGACTGCCATCCGGAAGAAATCTGGATCATAGGTGTCCTGCAACTTCTGATATCCAATCGGAGATAACAGCCACGCCTTGACCACTGCTGTCTTGGCTGGCAGACCGTTGAAGAAAAATGCCTTATACTTGATATCCACGTTCTGATATCTGCGTCTGCCTGTCCTCGCATTCTCGGTGATGATGTCCCCGTTCCTGCCGGGTACGGAGGTGCTCTCCACATCCGCAGCCGGGGAATCATACACACCGGGACCAGACAAATATAATAGGAAGTCTTTGCTGGACTTCCCGGCAAACGACAGATACTGTCTGGCATATCTGTCTTTTAACTGAAACTGTGATACTGTTTGCTTTGGGGTGTTATAGCCCATACGCATCTCCTCCTTTACTTGAAGACCGAATCATCCTCATGGATCATGCCGTTGATCTTATCCGCAACGGTCTGTGCGAGTTCATCGTCGTTCCGGGCATTATAACCGTTGACTGTGATATACACACCGCCAAGGTTGGTCGTCCGGGTGGTGCCACCTCCGGCCAGAGTCGCCTGCGGGAAGTTCCAGCCGGAGCCATCGAAATGTGGCAAGGTCAGTTCCGGCAGACTGAAGGAGCTGATGCCCTCCATACCCTGCTGTACCTTTGCTGCCATCGACCTGATCTGGCTGATCAGTCCGCCTTCGCCTTTCTTGATGCCGCCGGAAAGCAGCTTCATGAAGTCGGGCATATAGGTGTCGGCATCTGCCAGCGGCCCTTCATCCGGCACAGAGAAGTGCAGGAACGAGCGGATGCCATTTGCCACACTCTTGACCGCATTGCCGACCCAGCTCACGCCTTTCTTGATACCGCCCGCGATACCGCCAACGATGTCCTTGCCCCAGCTGACTGCCGAAGAAGCCACGTTCTTGATACCACCCCAGATGGACGATGCCACATTGCCAATAGCCGATGCCGCATTGGAAATACCATTCTTAATGGCATTCACACCATTCGAGAATGCCGACGTAACCTTGTTCCAGATATTTGTGACACCTTCCCGGAAGCCATCGCAGTTTTTCCAGAGAGCGGTAAGTCCAAGCCCGATGCCGCCAACGGCTGCCACTGCGATACCTGCAGGACCCGCCAAGCCGGCAAGTGCTGTGCCTGCGGATGCGAGGAACCCACCTGCAGAGCTTGCTACGCCTGCAAGGGCTGTACCCGCGCCAGCGGCCAGACCGGATACAGTCGTACCCACAGATCCGAGCAGACCGGAAAGCGTTGTGCCGACTGTCCCGGCAATACCGCCCAGCGAAGAACCGATAGATGATACGATACCGGAAAGACTGCCGCCTAAACCGCCGATCTTCGATACTACACCGGAGAGCAGTCCGCCCAGATTCGACAGGATTCCCCCACCGCTGGAGCCAAGGCTTCCCAGCTTCGAGATGATGCCGGAGATTCCCTCTCCCAGACCGCCCA
>ERZ780223.1114-NODE-1114-length-27627-cov-3.891593_pt1 | contig 27627 bp, 24 predicted proteins | sample MGYA00511016_ERZ780223 | MGnify/ENA primary metagenome ERZ780223 (study PRJEB29588, sample SAMEA2159032) | human gut metagenome | biome: human gut; feature: human-associated habitat; material: faeces | place: Denmark | collected 2008/2010 ... | reverse complement strand
TATATATAATTATAGCTTGTACAACAATCGTCATACAAGCCATTTTTAATAATATATTAAAGAAAATCAATTAATTTTCTGCTGTTCTTCGGTTGTCTTAATTTTTTTAACGCCTTGCTTTCCAACTGTCTGATGCGTTCTCTTGTCACACCGAATGCAAGACCTACCTGTTCCAGTGTCTTTGGAACGCCATCATCCAGACCAAATCTCATTCTTAAGATGTCCCGTTCTCTCGGTACAAGGCATGACATTGCCTTCTCCAGCTGGTCTCTTAAAGCCATCTGGGTGATTTCGTCCTCCGGTGTCTTACTGTCATCTGTACAGAAATCCTGGAGAATCGAATCGTCTTCCTCACCAACAGGCATGTCCAACGATACAGGTTCCGCCGTCTGCTGCCTGATGCTGGTTAAATGGTCCACGGTCATACCAAGATACTTCGCTACCTGTTCCGGCGTCGGTTCTGTTCCAAGTTCCTGTACCAGAGTGCGTTCTGCACGATTGATTTTATTCAGCTGTTCTACCATATGTACGGGGATACGAATCGTTCTCCCATTGTCAGCAATTGCACGCGTGATTGCCTGTTTAATCCACCATGTGGCATATGTTGAAAAACGATACCCCTTCGTGTAATCAAATTTTTCAACAGCCTTCATCAAACCAAGGTTTCCTTCCTGAACCAAGTCATGAAGTGAAAGTCCTCGACCTACATATTTCTTAGCATAAGAAATAACAAGTCTCAAATTCGATTCGGCAAGCTTGTTTCTTGCAAGCACATCTCCTTCCTGGATTCGCTTTGCAAGTGCTGCCTCCTCTTCGGATGTCAGCAGGTCATACCGACCAATCTCTTTCAAGTATAATTTAAAAGAATCCATATCTCCTCGATATGTCTTCGATGATTCTAAAGCCTTGACAAATTCCTCATCGTCTTTGTCATCTTCTAACTCGTCATCATCCGATGCATCATCTTCAAATACGCTCACATCGATTTTCGATGCACTGAATTCATCATCTGAATACCTAGACTCTTCTTCAACAAAATCCTCTGAAAAATCAGGCACATCCTCTTCCGACTTTCCAGTCACACATACACCTGTCTGTTCCAAATACAGAACAATCTGGGTCTGCTGCTCTTCGTCAAAATTAAATGCTTCAAATTTAGACATAATTGCTGACATGTCTATCGAATTGTTATTCTCTTCTGCAACCTGAATCAGCTCTTTCAACAGATTCGTAAATTGCTCCGTGCTTGTATCAAACGGCATACACACTCTTCCTCCTTGTACAAAAATATAAAAGTACTATTTTTTCACAACAAAATGTTTTATGTAGATGACTCTACAAAAACCACATTTTATATTGTAATATAAAAACACTCATAAATCAAGCTTTTGTATGCGCCCTGTAATAAGGGACTATCGTCCCAACGGTTGTATATATGTAATAATAAAATTACAGAATTTCAAAAATAACAAAGTCATTTTAGAAAAGGAGATTATCATCATGAAAGAAAACACAACTGCTAAAACAAATGAAAAGAAAGTCTACACTGAGAAAGAAATCAAGGCTGCTAACATCAGACGTGCCATTTACGCCCATACAAAGAAAAAGCATCCTGAATACAGCCAGAAGAGATTGTACGCGACTACTAACTATTTGTACAACAAACAGTTAGAGAAAGCTGCTGCACGCACTGCTGCAGAAGCAGAGGAAGCTCCGGCAGAAGCTGTAGCTGAAGCTTAAGTCCAAAGACTTTCAACAAAATGGGAACCCAAAAGGGTTCCCTATTTTTTTCTTCCTGACAACAAAATTTATCTGCTTACAAAATTTATCTACAACATAATAAAAAGCAGCCTTCGGCTTTTCATATAATATGCCCGCTACATCGCGTGCATCATCGGGATTAATTATGAAAATTAAAAAAGAATAAACTCAAAGAAGAAAAGGAGATTACAATTATGAAAAACACATTCTTTGCAAAACGCGCAGCTTACAAAAAGGTTTATGCTAACATGAAAGCAGCTCATCCAGACTGGAATCCTAGCAGACTTCATGCTGCAACAAAAGCAGTTGTTGATAAGTAATCAACAACCATCCCTACCCTAACTGGGTAGGGATTATTTTTTTGTAAACCAACAGAAAATATAAATGACACTGCTTACAACAAATATTTATACAAAAAACTATACAAAACTGCCTCACAACAATCGTTGTTCGTAATATCACTTAGCTTTGTATTATTGTGATACAAAGTAAAATACTTATGAATCAAGGTTTTAAGCCATTTTTCCAAAATGGGAACAGCAAACCAATCTCCACAAAGTGGATACTTTGGATACTTTTGGTTAAATACGCTACATACAAGCACATTTACGGTATCCATTTTAAAATCAAAATGGATACCGAAGCAATTTATACATATTCATACACAATTTTCCATACCAAAAACACCTTCGGTATGGAAACGGTATGGAATTTTTCCATACCGCCAACCACAGTACCCAGTAAGGGATTTATCAATTTTCACAATTTTTTCGGTATGGAAAAAATTTTACATTCCATACCGCAAATCCCTTACCCAGCAACACATCTAGCCAAAAGTATGGCAAGTATGGCAAAATTTCAACTTCTTTATATAGTAAAAAACACACAATACCATACAAATATGATAATTCCCTTACGTATCAACAGATTTATCCAATTTATACATAATATCATTATGATACAAAGATAATATTGAATAACAATATTTCACAATGCCAAGACAACACCATAAAAATATTATGACAAAAAACCAAAAATTAAACCAATTATATATTGGTATCCATTTGGTATCCATTTTTTGGATACAATAAATCCAGTACCCAGTAAGGGTTTTATGGTTGCATTTTGTATTTAAAAAGTGCAACCGGACCTTGAAAAAATGCAACCAATCGTATTTTGGTTGCAATTTTTGTTGCATTTTTCGTTAAAATCGCTGTTTTTATGTATCATAGATATATGCTGAGATTGGATTGACGGTTGTAAAAATGTTCCGTAAGCGTGGAAAATGCTAACGGAACTGTTAAAAGTGCAACTGTTAATGTTTTTGGTTCTTACAAAGTTGCTTTGTATTCATCTGGTGACATGAGTTCAGATTCTTTGAACATGTATCCGTCATATCCACATGTGTATGTAATTGTATTATTGTTTGTAGATACGGAATCGATAGTCAATTTTGTGTATTTGTTGCATGTGCTTGGTTCAAAGCTTCCTTTCTTTTCAACTTTGTTGTATACTGTATCGCCGATATTAAATTTTGCTTTTGTCATGATAATAATATCCTTTCTGTGATGAGAGTGGTCAATATTGTATTTATATGAGCACTCGTTTATGTGTTTTTGGTTGTGTAAATTAAAATAGTGCGTTTAATACATCATATGACGTTGTAGTGTGTATATATTGTGTTTTGCGTGAACTTGTTAGGTTTATTGTTAAAATGTTCGTGAGAGTATAAATTTTGATGTTATATGATGTGTTTATTAGCCGTGTTGGAAAAAGAAGAGATGGAAGTTGAACAAAAATATATTCGAGAAATGAATGATAATTCAATTTTATAAAAAAATACAGGTACTGACTTTTTAGTCAGTACCTGTTGCATTTTTTCTTAAAATACCTCTGTATCCATTTTTTAAAGCTGGACAGCATATTTTTGACTTATCCTTGCCGCTATACACTGGATTGTACCAATTGTCCAATTTGTATTCGGCAATCAACCATTCAGGTTTGTCCATCTTGCCAGTAGATTTGACATAGACCGTTTTGTCATCGCAGTACCAGTCTGGAAAGTTGTTCAGAATGCTTAAAATGTCGCTAATGAATGTATTACGACCTTGTACACCACCATTTGGTGAGTTCTGTTTGAACCAGATTTTGTACAAGTCGTACAGGAATGCAAATGGTACTAAGTCCCACTGTAACTGTGGGAAGATTTCTTCTGCAAACTGACGAACTGGGTCATTGAATTCTTTGTATTCTTCCAGAGCGTCTTTACAAGCTTCTGGTACATTTAATTCGTAATAGTTCATGTTTAAAACTTTGAACAATACATATTCAAGCACTTCTTTTCTGTGAAAGTAGTCATATTTAATGTACTTGCGTTCTGCACCAGTAAAGCATTTCGTAAACGGAATAAACAGCTGTCGTCTGTAAAAGCTATCTGACTTATCCTTGATACGTGGAAATTCGTTTAGACACTGCACCATGAAACCTCTGAATTGAAATGCGATTGGCTGCTTGAATTTTCGGTTCATCTGGATGACATCGTTTGTAATGACAGCTTTTATGTTACCGTTTCGGTCAACGTATGAACCAACATCGTTTTCATCAACGATGATAGCAGAAGCGCCAATCAGTGGTTCCAGCATGAAGTCCTTGCCAAAATCAGATAATGGGATGGAAGCATATCCACCTTCACCTACGAGCTGTCTCATCAGTTCGCATAATGTACCTTTACCATTATTACCGGATGTTGAGTAAAACCATGCTGATTTTCCCCAAGGTACATTTGGACGAATGATTGCTCCTAAAATTTGCCAGATTGTTTCTCTGATTTCAGGGTCTTCAAACAGGTCGTCCATCCATGATTCTACATCCCAGTCTGTATTGTCCATGTCATTATGTATTACAACGTTTTTTGCGTTGGGATTGTAGCTGACTTTGGATTTTGTAATAAAGACAAGGTCAGGTGTGAACGGCATCAGCTGTTTAGTGTCGTAATCAAAGATTCCGTTATTGACGGCAATCAGGTTCGGGTCATCACATCTTGTCACACGAGGTGCTTTGTTTCTTAAAATTGTGAGGATTTCTTTAAATTCAGATTCTCGAAGGGAGTAGCAGTATTGTTTGGCAATACTATAGATTACTTGTTCATCTGATGTGTAGATTCCTTCATTTTCACCTTCTGATTGATAAATTGCAAGGATGTCATAACTGCGGTCGGATTGTTTACCTGCATATGCAATACATGCTGTGTTGTATAAGCGTAAAATAATGTCTGCAATTTGTGCTGGCAGCAATCTTTGCATGATTTTCCATTTATTGTTTTTCTGAGTTGCTGAATTATATAAATCAAACTCATTTCTCAGCTGGTCAAGAATATCAGCTTGAATATCCGATGGTGACGGAGGATTTTGTATATTCACTTGGTCAAGATATGATTCTGTAACTTCTCGGATTGTTTCATCCATTGTACGAGCCATGTGAAGTTACCTCCTTTCAGTTAATTTTTAGTGTCATGAATGACTGTTTTACCATTCAGATAATCATTTACCTGATTTTCTGTATATTTACGTTGTCCACCTACTGTTTTCAAATGTGCAGGAAGCTGTCCGGTACGGTCCCATCTGCGAACAGTCTGTGGGTGTACGTCGATTCGTTGTGCAAATTCAGAAACACTAAGCAGTTTTGTTTCTTTTTCCATGTGTTATGACTCCTTTCTTGAAAGTTTATCAATCTTGCGTAAAGTTGAGCATCGTTGACTATTTAAGTATAATAGATTGCTCAACTTTAGTCAAGTTTTATCATGTTTATTTTTCTGTTTTCTAAAATCTCTTTTTGACGATTGTCATCCTTTCAAATGTTTTGTATAATAGGTGTATTAATACTGATTTATCAGTGAATATTACAGAGCGAAAGGATATTAAAAAATTATGAAAAAGAGAAAATTAGGTGCTATGGTCTTGGCTGCAACCATGTGCACGGGCATGCTGACAGGTTGTTCAGCAAAAGATTTGTTTGCATTTCCGTCATTTGGAATGAATGCGGAAAAAGTATTGTCCAAATCTGCAACCGCAATGTCTGAGATTGAGTCATGCACGATTGGTATGAGTATGAAATATGATACAAAAGTTTCTGCCAAAGAGGATGATGGTTCAACTCAGTCTGTACCAGTCAATATGTCATTAGATAAGATGACAATGGATGTGATGCTCAAAGAGGGTGATTTGAAGTATGCTCATTTGGACGGTGTTGTAGGTGTTAGTTTTATGGGTCTGGAACAGACAGTTCCTTTAAAGAGTTATCTTGTTGCGGATAAAGATGTGTATACAAGCTATACTTCAACTGACGGTACTACATGGGATGTTTCTGAGTCAGATAGTCCTGATGATGCAGATACGGGTGTTGATGTGGATAAACTTCTTGATTTCAAGGATTCAGGTGATGGCTGGACAATGAATAAGAAAAAAGAAGAACTTGGTAAAACGAAGGTTTATCATCTGACAAAGTCTGTATCCAGTGATGATTTAAAAGACATTATGTCACTCAATATGGATGACTTATATCAGTCTCTTGGTATGAGCAGTGTGGAAACACCTGGTATGATAATGGACTTATATGTAGATGCTGATAATTTTTATGTAGTGAAAATGGCAGTTGGTCTTGATAAGTCAGATGATAAAAAGCTCACTGTGAAATCAGATGACATGAGTGTGACATTTAATGATATGTCTTTGGATGTTACATATGATAATTTTAACAGCGTCAAGGAGTCTGATGTAAAGGTGCCTGACTCTGTAGTGAGTCTTGCGAAAGAGTCTACAGGTTCTGATTCTGTGATTGGTGCTCTTGAAAGTGGTGGCACTGATTTCGGTGTGGATGATGATTATAAGACTGTAGCAGATGGTACAAAGACTGACGGTAAGTATACTGCAAAGCTGGCTGGATACAATGTGTCGTTTGAACCGTTTGATAAAATTTCCGGTAGTGAATATATCAGTGATAAGAAAGATTATTACAGTATTTCAAGCAAAGATAGCCGTTATGAAGTGACTTTGACAGATTCTGAGTATTTTGATGGAAAAGACACGGTAACAGAAGAACAGCAGGCATCTAATACATATTTTAATGAGTGTGTATCTAAGGGGGAAATGAAAGAGCTGTATATTGGTGATGTAAAGTCAACAAATGTCGGTAAGTTTACAGCTTATTATTACAATTATCAGTATACACATATTGATTCTCAGGCTGATTATGGATATGTATATGGCTCATATAAGGTTTATCTTGATGCAGGTGATGAAAAATGTATTGAGGTTGAGATTACAGAAATGACCAGCGAAGGTGAGAATACAAGTCTTGACGAGTCATTGGTCGAAAGTGTGTTGTCCCATATCAGTATTTCAAAATAATGATTATGTTTTTAAAAGACCGTCAGCATGATGGTCTTTTTTTATCGCTCATTTATGAGCGTTTTTCAATTGACTGTAGGTGCTAAAAATGATATACTTCATATGTATGTGGAAATGATTAAAACCTTTTTGGAGGTAGTGATAAATGGTTAGTAAAGAATTTAGAAAAAAATTAGATGAAGATTATTCATTAGTTCAAAAAAATGTCAGCAGAGTCGTTAACAATTCCAGATTTCAGAAAATGAATGGTATTTTTAATATTTGTTCGAAAATAGAAGATGAATTTTGTGATGTTTCTTTATCGGGAGATGCAAGAGAGTTGGTTGATTTTATTGATACACATCACGTTGATGTAAATAAATATGATTTTCCAGATGGTAGTTATGAATTATTCAAAGAAGCTGTATTGAGTGGTTATTATGACATGAAGAGTCAACCTATGAATCATTCTGAAGCTTTGCAATATTTCCAAAATGCTGAAAAGAATGGGAAGGTGTTGTATTAAACTATGTCTCATTATTTTAACATTCGAGTTGATACGTTTCGAAATCGTATTCAAGAATTTGTAAATTCTTTTGATTCTGACGTTGATTTTTATGTCTTTGATGAATTACCATGTGATAAAGCTATGTCTTCTGTTGAAGATGGCAATATTGATAGCGTTGCTATTGGTACAGGTAGCTGTCGAAATGTCGGATTGTTTAGAAAATATATACATGATGTCGATTATGCTAGAGTTGTTATGAATTCATATCATGAGTTTGAACATTGTAATCAATGTAATATATATTTTCAGAAGAGTCATGACGTTCGTTATCAGAAACAGGCTGTTGAACAAATTGCTCGTTTTGATAATGAAGAATATTATAGTAGTAGTTATAATTATATACGAAATGCTAATGAAATACAGGCTGAAATGAATGCCTATCGTAGTACAGTGTTGTATTTGAATCGTTTGAATGATACGTCTACTGATAAAGTTAATATTGTCATGCTCGAACTTATGAATGAGAAATGTAAAAATGATTATTTCATAAAGCCTGCCAATGGCGATTCATTTCAATCGTTATCTGAGATAGATGAATTGTTTGCAGAAGCTTATGAAAATTCATTATCGGATAAGTCATCCGCCAAGAAATTGTATTTTGTGGACAGAAAACCTGTTAATGGCAAGTTGGATGCTTTTAAAGCATATATCCAAAACGATAAAGTTGTACGAGAAGCATATTTAGATGCGAAGACAAAATACGAGCAGGATTTGATTATAGCAAGTGTGAATACGATGTTGCATCCTGAATACAAGACATATTTCAAATGTTTGGAAAATGTAGATATGTCATATGAACATGTCATATTACATCATAATTCTGTTATTAAGCATAATCAGCGTGTTGCTGATTTGGATTCCAAATTTGGTAACATAGGTGATTTACAATCATCGGAAATAGATTTGCAAAAATATTAGAAAGGATTTGTTATAAATGAATCAAAAGAGGTGCATTATATTTGGTGCAATTGCTTCTGTATTATTGATTATCTTATTGTGGTTCGGTTTTACTGTACCTGTTCGGCTGTCGGTAAAGCAAGTTACTGATACTGTGTATGCTGGCGATAAATTATCGACAAAAGATTTTACAGTAAAAACACGAACGTTGTTTGGAATTGGTCATCATTATGACCGATATTCTATAGTAGCAGATGATGGGAATTTTTATGTGAATATATCGGTTGATAATCTGCAGACACGAAAACGTGTGAATAATGTTGTGAAGGCTACTGAACTTAGTGCGTCTTATGACGGTAGTGCTTATGTTGGACAGCCTGCGGATATCAATAAGGTGACATTGACAGCAAAATATGAAGATGGAACTTCAAAAAATGTTGAAAACAAGTGGATTTATCCAGAGCCTGTTGGTAATTCAAAAGACAAATATAAATTGAATGTTGATTCACCAATTGGAAATGCGTATGCTGATGTTGATATTATAAAACCTGATAGTATGAATGCTTCATATGGTACGAGAGCTGTAATTGGTGATAAGTTTAAGCAGAGTCGTGTTGTTGTGAAACTTCATTATCCAGATAACACAGAATATCAGATTCATGATTTTGTCATCAGTGATTCGAAGACAGACAGTTCTGGTGTAGATATTTCTTATCGTGATGTAAAGAAGTCTGCAAAATCATTGTCATATCCATCTTATTTTTCAAAAGATGTGACGTTATTTGCAATTTCACCGTATGGTGCTGTTTCTTTTGAAATTCATCCAGAAGAAATGGATGCTATTGTCGGTCATTATGCAGATACTGTTTATGTAGGGGATAAACTTGATAAAAATAAAGTTTCTGTTACAATGACAAAAGATGGAAAGAAAGATATCAAGGTGACTGATTATCTGTTTACAAGTCCTGGATATGTGACCATGGATATGTCTGTTCGTATTCCGACACGGTATGGTATTGCTAAATTGAAATTGGAACCTGTGAAAATCAAAGATGTTTCGATTGATACAGGTGATACGATTGAAGGACAGACAGCTACTATCAATGGTGATGTTGTTTTGACATATGATGATGGCACGCAGAAATCTTTAAAACAGTCTGATGTGAAGTTTTTGAATAAACCGGATACATGGTCAACATCACAAAAAATATGGATGCAGTGGCATGGCTGTGAGTTTAGTGTAACGGTGAATGCTGTACCGAAAAAAGTTGCAGATTTGCGTGATGGAATTTCATTACAGCAGACAAAATACAAAGCATCAAACAAAGTGATAAAAAAGCTTGCTTTGATATGCAGAAGAGCTGCTGGTGATGATTTGGAAGCAAACAGTTATGAAATTGCATTGATGCTGAATCGTTATGAATCTTATGGCAATGGTGATGCAATAGGACAAGGTCTTCTTGATTATGTATTGACATCTGGTTACTGGGGTGATGCTGAAGGTATTGAAAGCAGTATTAAGGACAAAGGTGAAAATGATGATATTGATGCAGTCATTCGTGATGCTGTATGTAATGGATATCGTCGTTTACCATCATGTGTAGATGAACGTCTTCCAAATGCTGTTGAAAGTATTCAAAGCAGTTCTGGGGATGATGATATTCAGTTAGAAACGACAATGGTGAGAACGTCATCTGGCAAATCGTTATATCTGTATGTAGAGAAGTCTGGCAATATGTATTGCAGCAGTAGTCAGCCTGACAATAGTATACAAGATGATGACGAATAGTTATTTTATCCACCATGTGAGTTAAATCATGTGGTGGTTTTTCTTAACAAAAATTTGAGGAAGGATTGACTGATGTTTTATCAGTTGTATAGAAAATGGAAATAAGAGATTATAAGAGGCGGGTTGCTGTTGTTGCTATGGCAACAATTTTGATTGGTGGCATTGCCACTTGCTATATTACAATGCGGAGTTTTTATCAGACACATTGTTTGCCTAATACTTATATTGGTAATACAAATGTGAGTGGTTGGTCTGAACAGGATATTAAATCTTATTACGAGAGTTCTTCACAAAACAGAACGCTCGTATTGCATGGCAGGGATGCTGACTGCAGTGTCAGCTTGTCTGATGCTGATTTCAAAATCAAATTGAAAGATGATATTGATAAAATGATTTCATCACAAAATGCGAATGTATGGTTTATGTCTTATTTTTCTGACCGTCAGTATGATGATGCGGTGACTTCAGAATATGATGAAGAACGATTGCAGAATTTGATAGAAGCATTGCCTGTATTTACAGATAAGAATATTCAGGCTCCATCAGATGCCACTTTGAAAGCTGGTAAGAATGGTTTTGAAATTGTAAAAGAAGTAGAAGGTAATAAACTGGATGAAAAAATGCTGTTAAAGCATATTGATAGCATTCTGTCTGATGGAAAAGCCTTGCTTGCAAGCAAGGATATTTCTGTGGATATGACTGATGATTATTTAAAGCCATCTGTATATTCAGATGATGAGTCTTTGAAAAAGATGCTTGCTGAAATCGATAAGATTCAGACTTTGAAATTCAATCTTGATTTGGTGGATGCTACAGAAGTGATTGATAAGGATGAAATTGCAAGTTTTTTGAAGATAGATGGTGATAAAATTTCATATGATGAAGATTCAATTGGGAATTATGTAACAAGTCTTGCGAAAAAATATACAACTTTGCATAGTACACGTAATTTTAAGACATCAAAAGGTGATGTGATTCAGTTACAGAGCAATGATGATTCATATGGCTTTGTGTTTGATAAGCCAGCAACGGTAAAGACAATTTTGGACGCTTTAAAAGCTGGTAAAAATGCTGATTTAAAGGTATCATGGAATGAGAATTATTGTGTTCCAACGGTTCGCAATTCAGAACAGGGTGATATTGGCAATACATATGTGGAGGTAAGTATTGACCAGCAGCACATGTGGTTTTATAAAGATGGCAAGCTGATTGTAGATACAGATGTTGTGACTGGAAAAGATGTTGATGGTCGTAGAACTCCGAAAGGTGTATATTTTATTTGGAATAAAGAGTCACCTTCTATGTTGAAGGGTTCTTATGGAAGTCAGAAGGTGAATTTCTGGATGGCATTCTCATGGGACGGCTGTGGTATTCATGATTCTACATGGCGCAGTAATTATGGCGGGGATATTTGGCGCAGTAATGGTTCACATGGTTGCGTGAATACCCCGTATCAGAATGTTGAGATTATCTACAATAATATTGATTACAAAACACCTGTTGTTGTTTATGAGCGATGATGTGAGAAAGGGGTTTTTACATGATTCAGGTACAGGATACAGTTGATAAATTATATGTTATTGGACATGCTTCAGATGATGTCAAGAAAGCAACACATGCGTCACATGATGTGTGTGTTGCTGTGACAGCTCTTATAAAAATGCTTGTCACAAGTATTCCTGCCATTGGTGGTGATAATCCACCTATGACAGTAAAACCAGGCAAATTTATTCTGACCAAAAAAGCATTATCTGTGAAATCACAGATTTTAATCGAAGCGTTTCTTGATACAATAAAAAGTTTATCTGCGGAATATCATCAATATGTGAGGCTGTATGATGAAAAAGGAAATGAAATAACAGATTTCATGAAAACTGTGGAGTCTGATTCAGACAAGGTGTTTCCTGATTGGAGAGACTATGTTGTTGGAAAATAAGAAAGGATGTTAGCAAGTATGGGAGATAACAATTTAGATAATGTATTGAGTCAGTATGTCGATGATACAGATATGGAAACATTGTTTAATGATGATATTGATACATTTGACGATGTGAGTCAGGAACTTGACTTTGAGACTGACGATGATGGAAATTATATTCGTTTGATGGACCATCTGACCGATTTGATTTGTGTGGGTGTGGCAAAGCTGGACCCGAATCATCGAGTTCAGTTGTTTCATGAATCAGTGACAGAGACTGTTATTGAATCTTGGTTGAATTGCAAGCAAATGTGCAGCAAGCTGCTGCCTAAATATCCGTTTGTTGGTATTTTGCTGGATTCAATGGAACCGTCTATTGGCGGGTTCAGTCGCAAAGATAAGCGTGACGAACAGAAGGGTACGATTATTGAGTGTATCAATTCAGGATTGATTACAAGTCTTGTAACACCTGGATTGCAGGAACGAAAATATTTTGTGTTTTTGCCGAATGCTGGAACCCTTTCCGCAATGCAGGAGTTTCCGATTTTTGAAAATGCGCAGTATCTGTTATGTTTTATTAATCGAAATGGTGATGTACAAATGACAGACCTTGATATTTCATTTAAGGCAATTGCGAATGTAATTCTGAAAGATTTGAATATCTCGGATATTATCATTTCATCATTGGAGGGATATGACTTGAACAGTCGTAAACCTGAGACAGAAGTTGTTGAAATGCCGGATGATGATTTGACAGAATTACCGGATGATTTTGATGAGCTTTCAGATTTGGATGATTTATCAAACGAAGATTTGATGTGGGTACCGGATGAAAGTGATTTTATTGATTAAACAATAAGAGAGAGGATGCGGATTTATGAGAAAGAAAATTGTATCTGTTGTGAGTTGTGTAATTATTGTAGCCGCTTGTGTGTGTGGATTTTTATATTATAAAAGTTCGAAGTCTGTCACATTACCAATTAATACAACGAAGATTGAAACACTTCCTGTAAATACAGATGAACCTGAAACTGAAACAAAAAATAAGACAGATAATGATACTAAAAAAGATACGGAAGATGTGGAAGATAATTCCGAAAAATCGTCATCTGTGGAGCCTCAGATGGGAAAAGCTATTCAGAAAGTGCCATTGGGCAGTCTTTCGTTTGAGATGGATGGTGAGTATGTAAAACAGGAAATTGATACAGAATCATTAAATGGTTTTGTAGATGATTGTGTGGAATACGATAAATCAGATGGTATGATAATGGCTGCAGTCAAGAATAGTGGTACGTTTCATAACACATCGCTTTCAATCATCGAGTCTTATTTGATTGATACGAATTCATATAAGTTGCAGGGTGAAAATAGTGCTACATATGGTAATGGTGATTGGCTGATTCATTTATATCTGTCAGATGATAAATCAACAGCCAGCTATATTGCATCTTCTGAGATTGATGGAAAGACTGTGTATATGCTGCTCCATTGTAAATATGATGACAAAGTAAGTGATACAGAGTTTGTGAACATTCTAAAGAGTGTCGGTTAAGGTATATGAAACAATGCGAGTTCTATTTTGAACTCGCATTGTTATTTTTCTCCCACACCTTCCATTCTTTTTCAAATTCCCAATATGTTTTGTAATTGTATGTATCATTGGATGTGTAACATTCCGGTGTGTAGATATTCACAAAATATCGAAATCGTTTTTCTTCTAAATATCCAAATGGTGTGATGTACAGTCTGTTTTTTGTCATGAGCTGATGCACATTGTATGGTTGTGTTTCGTCAAGTGTTGTTTCAAATGGATTTTCCTTCCATCGACCATTAATTTTAACTACGAGATGTGCGTTTAGTTCACGGAGTGTTCGTGTGTCTTGTGTAGTTGAGTAATACATACCTTTTTTCTGTATGATTTTCATATCATCAGGAACAAGAAAGCGGATTGCTGCTACAATTGGATTTTCTGTATCGGAAGGAAAATGATTTTGTGAAATTAGTTGGAAATTTGATATTGGTTTGTCAATATCAGCTTTGCCAACTAATAAATATCTATATGATTTGCGTGAATAGTTCATAGCAAAAAGTCCTTTCTGTTTTTCTTTTATTATATGTTATTTTTGTTGATTTATCAACATTTTTATGTTAAAATATAACTATATAAAATAGTAGAAAGGGTGTAATTTTTTTGTGGTAACATATTTTGAAGGTGAGAGCATGGTGTATGCTGTGTTGCTCGTAATTGTCTGCGGAGCTGTTTTGTTTTGGCAGGGTTATCTGCAAGGTCATATGAAATCAAATTTAAAAATACGAACATTGAACATCATAGGCGTGTTGTGTTTTGTGGTTGGATGTTTTCGTATTTTTGGTGGAACTGTAGATTGTGTGCTGTTGTTTGGCTTGATTCCATTGGCAATTTTGCTGTCTTGTATTGCATGTATCTGGATGCGCAAACAGACTTCTAATGTGTATCTGAATGGTACAACACACAGTGATGAATCTATAAAGTCACATAAAGATGCTTGGCTGTTGCAGGATGGTCTAACATTGTTATTGTGTATTATTGTTTGTATTGTTGTTATCAGTTTGACATTGAAAATATTATCGATTCAGGGAATCAATCATTTGGATATTTTCAATTTAGATTATTGGTATCAGCCGATAATCTTGCAGCGTGGGAAATCAATGCAGATAGCGTAACTTGTTGATAAAGTTTCAAATTTTTAGGAGGCGTAGATTTTGTTTGAAACGAATTTGTCACAGATTTTGGTGAAACTTGCGAATAATGATTTGTATAGCGATAAGAATAATATTCTGGAAGCTTTGCAAATGTTGAAGGATTCTTTAGAAAGTACAGATGCTAATATTGCATCTAAGATGAAAGATTGTGTAGATGCTCGTCAGTTTGATGACATTAAGCAGCTTGCCGATTTATCGGCAGATGTGACTAAACTCGCAAATGGACTGTCTGTGTATGATGTATATTTAGCAGATGACCACTATCCAGATGGATTTACGATTTCCAATACGACAAGGTCTATTGAGCATGACAAAGAAGTGCATCTTGATATGGACCTCAAAAAGACATCACCGTATCGGATTCGTATTGGAAATGATACATATGATAATCCGTCAGAAACGTGGACATCACTTGTAGAGATTGTCGTAGATAAATTGTCTGCAAAGAATAAGAGTAAGATGCTTATGCTTGTTCGTGATTTTACGGCAAGAAAGGCTTGCTGTTTGAAGTTTTCAACAACAGATGCTGGGCAGGATACAAAGCGTATTTATTACGTGAAGTTGTTGAATCTGTATATGTATCGCTATGGTGATGCGAATATGCTTGGTTCTGTTATCCGGGAAATGCTTGCATATTTTGGATATACGGACGATAAATACGGCGTGTATTTACGGGGTTATGATGGACAGGTTGGTCCAGATAGTAAGTATTTTGTAGGTTCTATTGTAAATCATAAGAAATATGGTCGTGGACAAATTGTGAGATTCGAGCTTGCGAGCAATGAAAAAGAGAATGATAAAGTCATCATTCGTTTCGATGTAGACAATGTAGACCGTGTATTTCCACGGGTAAGTTTAAACAAAGACCTGTTTTCATGAATAAATTTATGATTTTTCCAATTTAAGACTTGTATTATAAAACAGATAAATTATACTGATATTAGAAAGAAAGTCATGTGTAATTACATCGACGGATGCTAAGCAGTAGTTGAAGTGCATAGCGTACATGTACTCCTCTGTTGCAAGACTTTCGTGGATAGTCAGTATAAATGTGCTGTATCCTTTATGCATCCGGTAAGGATGTAAGGGATACAGCTTTTTTAATACGAAAAAGGAGGTAATGGTTTATGCCTGAACAAAAGAAAGTAAACACTCTTGCTTGGATGAATGAATATTTTTATGCAGAGAGTGTTCGTCAGTTCAATATGAATCGTGTAAGTGTTGGTTTGCCACTTGTTTCAACAACACAAGCAAGAAAGCTGCATGATAGCTATATGGTCACTTTTAGTGAATCTTATGCAAAGAATTTTGATGGAATTTACAACAATCCGAAATTCCCAGCTGGACATCCACGAAGAGATGCGTATATTCATTTTAGTATTGGTGGATTGATGACAGCCGCATTTAATACTGCATTTTCAGAATTGAATGGTAAAAGACCTTATTACAGTCGTACAGCGGCGGAGGTACCTGGTTATAACAAGGATGAAAATTATTTCACAATGGATTATGAAGATTCAAGAGCGATTCGTTCTAGTATCTTAAATCATTTTGAAGAAAACAGTGGTTGGAATGTTGCAAATGTACCATCTTATGAAGATGGTACTATGGAAATTCCTGTAGATAACTGTAAGTTGTGTATTTCACCATACGACAATCGTTTTTCAACAAGACAGGTTGTATTGGATAACGGTGGTCGTATTATCTGGACTGATTCAGAGAATTTTATTGACAGTCTTGGAAATTATGAAGAAGATGTCAACAAGCAAGTTCGTTTGTATGCGGAGTCTTTAGATGAAAACGGAATGCCAATTGCTGGCAGTCAAGGTAAATACTGTGGAAATCAGCTGATTACAGATGATGATAAGACTGGTATTTCTCGTTTGCGTCCATATATGTCAAATGCGGATTATAATAAGGTAAAAGCAACTATTCAGAGTGCTTATGCAAAACCTGGTGTAGAACCAATGTCTGCGGAAGGACTTGACCGTTCTGTGGCAATCTTGCAGTGGTTGACTGATAATGGTTATACATATCGTATTATGAATGATACAAATCCGGGTCAGTTGAAGGCAAAGATTGGTAATTCTAAGCTTGAAATTCGTATTATGGATACGAAGAAAAATGAAGCTTATATCGGTCGCTGTTATGAAGAAGGTTTTGAAACATTCTTCAACAGACCAAGCGGAAAGAATGCACAGCATTATAAAGAAGCTACTATTGATGATACATTGAATCTTATTTCTTATGTACTTGGTAACAAGGTAGAACGTAAGGAATATAATAGTGGCTCTATTGAATCTGCTAAGAGAGGCGATGTTGTATCTGGTGTGAAATTGTCTTATGACACTGAACAGCTTGGTGTTCAGCGTGTTGGTGAGGTTGTTGGCGCGTATGCTGGTGAGCCAGCTCATATTGCAACGAGCAGAAACAGAAACGGGTATACATATAGAGATACATATGATGTATTGGACGGCAGAAAGAAAGATGATGATGTTCATTTTGGTTCTACTGTGTTGCTTGATGTTGAGTTAGGCGATGTTGTACCTGGTACATCTTATAAAGACCGTCGTTTTGCGGTTGCTCAAATTCGAAGCAATCATCATTCAAGTCATGAGTATTTTGATACACAGGATGAAGCAAACAATTTCTTGACAAGTGCAATCAATAGTGCTCGTCAGAATTATATGGCTAAATTGGATGTTGAAGGGCTGATTGAAGAAGCTGCATTACATGCAGGTGAACCGGATTATGTGCCAGAGTTCAGTTATGACCCTAATATTCAGCCTATTCAAGTTCAGTATTGGGAAGTATTGAGCGGAAAACGTGATTTATATCGTTTTGATGCGACAGCTGATGATGTTCGTTCTGAAATTGAGTTTGAAGAGTATGATGAGAGCGGTGCTATCGGAGATATGATTGATTCAATTTTTGGCAATCAGTCATCGTTGCAGTATGAAGGTGATGTCGCAGACCAGGTTCGTCAGCACGTAAATGATGTTGTAGATTTTGAGTTTGGTACATTAGAACCGTCTGAAGAAGATGGGCTTCGTTTTAATCCTGCAAATGTTGCAACATTTATGGATTCTGCTTTCAGTACATTTAGAAATAATGATAATCTTGTAGAAGCGTTGAAAGTAATGGATATTCCGGCTGAAGAACTTAGAGGTAACGAATTCCAGGTTAATCAGATTAAGGATAAGCTGATTAAATTCAATCCAGAGACTGCACATCCATTGCTAACAGAAGATGCTAGTCCGTTTATGAAAGCAGTTCATCAGACTGTACTTGATACAGTAGCAACTTCACATTGTACAATCAATCCAGAAGATGTATTGATTGATGATAATGGAATTATTCATTATACAGCAACTCGTCATGTGTTGCGTGATAAAAATGTGATTGCGGATGAACCAGTTGTTGGAACTGTCGGTCAGGTTTTTGAACCGGATGAAGATGGAGTTGTAGAAACAAAATTCAATGGTTCTCAGAATCAGCTGTTTTCACCTGGATATATGGCATATGTATTGCCACAGGCTGAAGGTGAAAGTAAGACTTTACCAGAACGCATGCGTCTGAAAGGTTATCTGCATGTTGTACAGGAAAACTTGCGTAAGCAGATTCGTATGGATTTGATGGATAATCATGATGAAGTTGGTTCAACTACAAGCGTAAATAATAGTTATCGTGGTTTGTATGAAACACGATACAAAGTACACGGTCTTGTTCATGAAGGTGAAACATTGAAAGATGCGTATTTGAGAGAATGTCAGATGACAGGTCTGCCAGAAGATGTTGTGAAAGCAAGATTTGAAACATTTAACGGTATGATTCGTTTGCCATCAGATTTCAAAGAAGATTCTTCATTGAATGCAGCATTTGCGCATGATTCAGATAATGGTGATGCCATTGAAGATGTAATGAACGACAATGGAAGAGATGCATGGCAGCTTTCCGGTGGTGAAAATATCAGTATTCTTTCTACAGATTGGGATGGTTACACTGATAAGACTGCAACAGGTTCTGCTAAGAACCAGGGTGCTGTTCGTTATATGGTTAGAGGTGCTCATGTTGACGAAAACGGTGTTTTACATCCCGCATTGAATGAAGACGGTACTATCAATAAGAATGCTCGTACTGCATTGATGGAAATCGAAGACATGAAGTTTGTAGAACATACACCGTTTGATAGACAGCAGATGGTATTCTCTAACTTGTCTGGTGCGTCTGCTATTTCAAGAGGTACTGGTGTATTGGCAATGACTGCTGGTGGATATACTTTTGATGATGGATGTATTATTTCAAAAGAATGGGCTGTTAAGAATGGACCTATGGGTGAAGACGGTGTTCGTCGTCCGTTGAAACCTGGTGATAAGATTCTTGATATGGCTGGTAACAAGTCTATTGTAGGTAAGATTGTTGATACGGATGTATCTGATGAAGATTTTGCAAAACTTGATAAGACAAATCAGGAACTTGTGAAATTGGTTAGAGACAATCCTGGGGTTGATGTTATTGTTTCTCCATATTCACCAATGAGCCGTTTCAATGCTACAACTGCTTGTTTCGGAATTAATGATAATTTCGAAGTTACATTGCCTGATGGTCGTAAGACTTATGGTGGTCGTATGCCTGTTGTTGTTACTGATAAGACTGTTGATGAAAAGACAAAAGAGTATGGTGATGATGAAGTTAAAGCTGGTGGCGGACGTTCTGCTTCTGGTCAGTTCAACTGGATTCTTTCATCAAAAGGTGCTTTTGGATTGATGGATGAATGTTATGGCAATACAGAATCATCATGGGCTGCATATCGTGAATATCTGATTGCAATGGGTATGGATATGAGTGAGACTGGCGAATTGACTGTTGGTTATCATCCTCATCAGGAAGAAAATCGTAATCTTTTCAAATTGCCAGAACTTGATGAACTTGATGCTGTAAATGCAAAATCTGCAGCGGAAGCATTCAAAGGTGCCGTTGATAATCGTGGTGGTTTCCTTGAGGTGCCAGTACAGTTGACTTTGCCATCTGGTGAAAAGTTACAGCCTGTACCAGCAGGAAAATCAGCATATGGTGATGCTAACCAGACTTATATGCTGCCAATTCTGTCTTCTTATTTGAGAAGTGGACAGGAGTTCCAGGATGGAACAAGTACAACACATGATTATACAAATCATTATGCTCAGATTTATAAATATGCTGTTGAGTATACAGCTATGTATAATTCAACAGACGGATATAATCCAGATGATTTGAAGAAGTTGGCTGGTAAGATGCAGTCAGAATATTCTGAGATTACATCAGATATTGATACACGTATCTTTACTGGAAAACATAATTATGTCAGAGACCACCTGATGTCAAATCGTTTGCCACATTCTTCAACTGCTGTATGGACTGCTGAACCTGCTTGTGCAATCGATGAAATTCGTATGCCAGTAAGTATGGCAAAGACACTTGGTGTTAAAGAAGGTGACATGGTTCTGGGATGGCGTGACCCATGTTTGCACGAATCAAGTTTGTCAGGATTCCATGTTGTGATTGATACAACACCTGCTCCAAATGAATTGACTGGTGTCGCCGTAAACCCATTGATTGCATCTCGTATGGATGGTGACTTTGATGGTGACTCTATTGGTCTTTATGGTGTATCAAGTGAGGCTGGTAAGAGAGACCTTGAAGAACATTTCGCTATTCATAATACATTGCTGGATAGAGTTCATAAGAAAGAAAATGGTGATTATGAATTGTTCATCAATACAAAGATGGATGTGAAATCACTGTATGCAGTTGATGAAGAAAGACGTGCAAAAGCTGAAGCGGAAGGTCATCCAATTGAAGGTCCATCATTCCGAGAACGTTTTGATGCTTTGGAAACAAAGACAAATGATATTTATGCAAGACGTGGCGATTATGCTGAAATGAGTGATGAACAGATTAACGAGGCTAAGAAAGCTGTATGTAATGAAATTTCTGATTGGACACATGAATTGTTTGATTCTTGTCCATTAGGTGCTCAGATGCTTTCTATGGAGAGTCCTGCAGCATATGCAAAGGATTTGGTTCATATGGCTGATACAAAGGCAAAAGGTAAGATGTCATCTATTGAAGATGTCATGAAATATCTTGGTGCTACATATGATATGCATGAAGATGAAAATGGCAACAAAGTGATTGATTACGATAGCATTAAGATGACTGATGAGACATTTGCAACTCGTCAGGATGCAATGGATACAATGTTTGCAACAGCTGTAAAAGCCAATGGTACACCTCTTGGTGGACAGTTCTCATTGAATATTGCTGAGATTACACGTAATTCATGTCTTGGACATGCGCTTGATTTGACATACAATGCAACACAGGCTGCTTTGCAGGCTAAGCATGATGCTTTGATGGCTAAACAGCAGTATCATATGTTACAGGGTGCTTTGAAGTCACAGTGGCGTGGACATAAACTTGAGTCTTATAATAAGCCAGTTATGACAGATAGTTTTGATGAAAAGGGTAACCCTATTCAGGCAGTTGGTGATGATGGAAAACCATTGTTCAAAAAGGCTTGGAAAGAAGTCAAAACTATGGACCAGTATGGTAATGAAAAACCAGTACCGTTGACAACAGATGAATGGGTAAAACAGTTCATGGAAATTCATACAGACCCTGACGGAATGAATCTTGATGGTGATGTGAATATTGAACAGGTGAAACTTGTTGCAAAAGCATTGACAGATGCGAGTGGTCATGTATATGACATTGAGTCGAAAGACGCTCGTAATCAGCTTGGTGCTACAATGGATAGATTGGCATATCAGCCAAGTCTTGACGCAACAATCGAAGCTGCGAGAAATCATGAATCAATGCTTGATGGTACAGCAAATTTCCATTTAGGACCTAAGACAATTCGTGAAAATATCAAGGCTATGCAGACTGAACATGAAGGTGATGTAAAACTGAAAGGTTTCTCAAAATCCGATGTTATTGAACATACAGAACCTAGAAAAGAGTCTGCATATGAACAGTCATCACATTACGTTCATGAAAACAAGAAGGGACTTGGACATGCTATTACTGGCGGCTATACTGCGCCTGAGGACAGACCTGTTGAAGACCCAATGGATATGCTGAAACCGGAAGACCGTGAGGCATATGAGAGTGGTTCATGGATGCATGATGGCGAAGACGAATCTGTTGTATTGAATGCAAATGAAGAAGAGGAAGCTGCGATGTATGCGAATCTGTCTGTAGAAGACAGGGAACATATGTCAGATGAAGAATTCTCTGAGATTGCAAGGGCTGCACAGGAAGCTGCTGAAGACAGACGTTTCGATGATTATGATGATAACATTGATGATTGTGTTGTGGAAAAACCAAAATCAGATAGTGTATCTGAAGATTTGCAGTCAGCATTGGCTGCAAAAGCTGCTGAAGAACGTGTTGCAAGACATCCAGATGAAAGCAAGCCTGCTAAGTCACCTGATGAACAGCAGGATGCTGTATTTAGTTCTGCGGAAGCAGCAACTACAAAAGTTCCAACGACAGATGGTAAAACATCCCCTGTCGATGACTAAAATGTCTATGTACGGGGCAAATAATATTGCCCCGTATTTTTTACAATATATAGAAAGGTGGTATTTCGTTATGCGAAATATGAATGAATTTTTAAATAGTGTAAATTCATTGGAATCAAAACGTAATGTTTTGGGTGATGATTTATCAGCAACATCGGAACTTCGTGATGATGTGAAGACTTTTATTGATTTGTCAAGAAGTGGTCGTATGGACCGTGGTTTGGAACAGGATACCCGTCGTAAGATTGCTCGTGGACTTGCTTATGGTGAATATAATGGTGACTATATGACATTTGCTTTTATCAAAAGAGAACGTCAGATTGGAGAAGGTGAATGTTTGAGTCAGAGAGCACGTGATTTTGATGCAGACCTTACAACTGAGTATGGACAGGATGAATTACTTCGTCGTGTATCAAAATGGGCTGATAAAGCAGATGAAAGTAATTATAGACCACATGAATTGGGTGATGCTTTTGGTATTACTAATAATGGTGCATATGAAAATGAAGAATCAGCTATGACAGCATGGCAGGCTGAAGAATATGCAGCTGCTGAAGAAGAAATGCGTTCACAGGCAGAAGGTCGTGAAATGGATATTTATCGTCAGATTTTGGAACAGGAAAATATTCCAATTGATACAAAACCGGATAGACTTCCATATTATGTTGTAAAACGAATGACGACAAATGGTATTGATGTAGATAATCTGCAGTTTGATGATGCAAACTTGTCGAAGTCAGACGGATATGATACTATGAATACAGGAAGTCGTCGTTCCAATCTTCCAGGTCGTATTTTTGGAGATGGTTCAAATCCTCGTCGTCGTGGATTTGGTGATTATGATACAAGTCAGAATGGAAGTCTTGTAGATGAATACGGGGAAAATCAGGACAATGGTTTCAATTTTGACGAATATGATTAATGGTGAAAAGGAGGTTGTGTAATTATGAATGATACGTGGATGGAATCTTCAACTCATAATGTGAGTGGTGGAAAACATATTGCAATTGGTTCTTCATTAGAATCTGAAGAACTTTCCAGATTGGAATATGAAGTCGAAAATGTAGAAGTTCGTTTTGAAGATTACGCAGAAAAAAATTTGAGTTTTGAAAAACCTGTGAATGACCAGAGGACTGAAATCAGCAAAATGACAAAGCTGTATTGCCTTGGCATGGCTGGTTTATGTTTGACACCACTTCGTAAGGGTGTCAATTCAAAATCAGTTCTTAGGGTGATTGGTCTTTGGGTTGGTTGTTGTTTTTTCTCTAAGTCATTTAGACAGGAAACAAATCGTGTCATTAGTGATGTGATGTATCCACTGATGTCAAAGAAAAGTGAAAAACCAAATTCATTTGTGTCAAGAAGAAAAGCATTAGTGATGAAAAATCCTGATACTTTTTTACCGACACCGGATTCTTTGGCAGTTGTGAAAATTGCTTTTTGCAGACAGGCTTATGCCAGGATGCATGAAAAGCATGCCGATGTAGATGCTGTGATGGGTCAATATAGACGTGCAATCAAAGAACTTGACAATTATGCAATGTCTAATGGTATTCGAGTGGACGCTGTTAACAAGTCCATGCGTAAGATTGCATCTGATTTGATGGATAAAGACCCAACGTTTGTTGTTGTCTTTGAAGAGACCGCATATGACACCATGCTGCGTGGGGAAGATACAGTACATAGACAGAATTATAAAGATGGTGATGAAGTAAAGACTCGTACATGGAGTGCTTGGGAAGGCAACTATGTTGATATGTCAGGTAATCCGTTTGATGGTGAGTTTACACCAAGACGTCCGTCAACTGTAAACGATATTCGTCGTCGTTCGAAAAATACGTGGTATAATCTTATGAATAAAGCAAATACGCCTGAAGATTGGGGTGACATTGTTGCAAGTGATTATGCTCGTGGCATTCAGCGTAGATACACATATATGGTATGTGAAGATTTGCATTTGGCACCTGGTTCTGTGATGGATTTGAATTCTTTGATGGATACAAACGATGATGTCACATGGATGATTGATATTGATGGTAATGACCCGTTTGGTGTTGGAAGTTACGGAGTACCATTTTCAACATTCATTGCAAAAGGTCCTGATAAGGATTCTGACCAGATTTTGCTTGGTAATTATCCAGAGTTTAAGTCTGCATACAGTAAATGGTTGAATAATCATACGGATGTAAGTCCGTTTTACATGCAGAAATGTGCAAATGATGCATATTATGAATATGCGGCTCGTGGCAAGAAAGATAATAATATTGTAGGTCAGATTTCCGAATGTCTTGCAGAACGTGACCGTTTACAGTCTCGTTGGGATGATGTCTTTGCCGCAGTGAATGAGAAAATTCATGCTGTAGCTGCTGATTCAGATAAGCGTTTGAAAGAAAATCGTAGAGCACTGCGTCCGTTGCCGGGTGATGTAAGACCAGAACGGGAAATGAGCATGTAGTTGATAAATCACTCAATCTGTAATGGGTTGGGTGATTTTTCTTTACATATATCTTCCATTCTGACAGTTATCTGTTATGATGATAATATAGAAAAGGATATATCAGCGTTGTGAAAGGAGGTTTCAGCAAATGAAAGAGGTTGGAACTACTCGCACAATTGTTTTCGATTTTAATGATGGAAGTGGGGATAAGAAAATATGGCGTTGTGAGAAACATCAGCCGATAGGCAATATGCCGTCACCAGTTCGAAAGGGATTTGTGCTTGTTGGATGGTACACGAAGCCTGACAATGGTAAAGGTTATCGTGTTACAGAGAAAATGGCAGTGGATAAAAACATTGTCTTGTATGCTCATTGGAAAAAAGAAATGTTGAAACGCAATGAGGTGTTGTACAATAATGAGACAGATACTTGGATAAATGATTCGAGAAATCAGACAAGCATTCTACCTGGAACACCTGGTTATGAAGAATGGCTGGAAGATTTGATAGATGATTCACCATTTGAAGAAGATGATGCAATGCATACTGAATTGGAAAAGCATAATGCTGAGTTGGCATTGAAACTTGCTGAAAAAGCGTCTATCACGGGTGAAACAACGGATAAAAGAAAAGCCAGATTGCAAGCAGAGAAGCGTGCCATGTCTGCAAAAGTTCATACTCAAGCGTTTCGACGAGCAATGGCAACAGAAACAAAGCGAGATGATGAAAATCTTGCAGCGCTGGAAAAGTCAGATGAATTGATTTATGATGATGGTATATCATTGGATTCGTTGGATGATGTATATGATGATATGGTATTTGATAAATAGAAAGGTGGTAAGTTAGTATGGGTAAGATTTTAAAGAAAGGTGCCAGTCTTGCAAGAGGTACTGTTAAGTTTGGTGGTTTGGTTGCACTTGGTGCATTTGGAACAAGTGTTGCTGCTGGTGTAAAAGCTAGAAATGCAATGGAAAATTGGGTTGAAGATACCTGTGATGGTTTGAATGTTATCATGTGTGATTGTCTTTCAATGTCAAAATTCGAGGAAATCATGACCAAAACACGTAGTGAGAATCAAGCAAAACGTGAAGGTCGTGCTGTACCACAAGCGGCATGGATGTCTACTGCGATGAATGACGGCGCTCAGTATGGCGGTTAATTGAATTTGGGGTGAATATTTTTCCATGAACACTGTGTGAATACACAGTGTTCTTTTTGTTAAAATTTCTATTTTGCTTGATAAATGAGGAGAAATGATATATAATGTGTTCATACGAATCCCAAGAATAAGAGTTGGGACTATGTATTTATACATATTATATTTTTTTGAAAAGGAGATATATACATGAGTCAAAAAGGACAGATGAATGAAGCTCAGAAAGCTCGCAAAAAGCTAATGATTGAAAATACAGTCATTGTGCTTGTAGTTATTTGTGTTTTCGGATTTTTCGGGTATACAGTTGTAAATCGTAATGCAAGTAACCATGTGGAAACACATTATGTAAATACAAATGCTATTTCAGATTATATGAATAACGTGGATTCGGATAATTCTGATAAATCATCAGTAGATGAATCTTCAGCAAATACTGAATCAAGTACAGAAACTACAGAGGAGGCATCAACAAATGAATAAAATGAAGAAATTTGCAGCTATTGGTTTAGCTGCTATGATGACTCTTGGTTGTCTTACAGGATGTTCAAGTGAACAGAAATTCGACGGTACGCAGACCATTGCGACTGTTGGTGATGAGAAGATTTCAATGGGAACATTGATGTCGATGCTTCGTTTTCAGCAGGCAACAACCTATGATTATTATCAAAGCATGAGTAAGATGTATGCTTCTCAGGGATACAGCATTGATGTAAGCAATATGTTTGACAGGGATGTATCTAATGATGAGTCTGAGTCAAGTGATTCAAAAGATAAAGACAAGGATGCTGAAAAGACTGGATTGACTGTGAAGACATCTGGCGAAAGTCTTGTTGAAAATGTGGCAACAGCATTGACAAGCTATGCCGTGTTGGAACAGAAGGCTTCTGATTATGGCGTTACATTGACTGATTCTGATAAGGAAGCTATCAAAAAGGCAGCTAAGTCTTTTGTGAAGGATTCTGATAAAAAATCATTATCTAATAATGGTATTACTCAGAATGATGTTGAAAAGCTGTTGACTTATTACACATACTATATAAAAGTGTATGATGTATATAGCGAAAAGGCTGATGTGACTGTTACGGATGATGAAACAAAGAGTATGACTGTGTCATATGTAAAGTTTGCGGTGTCTGATGATAAAAAGTCGGATGTGAAGAAATCTGCTGAAGATTTCTTGAAGAAATGTCAGGACGATGCTGATTATCTGAAAGATATGGAAAACAAGGCAAAAGATGTCGATGGTGCATCGTTTAATTCAGGTAGTATGGCTGTTAACAATACCGAAGAGAATGCTTATGTTTTTACAGCTGACCAGATGAAAAAGATTATTGAAACAGAAAACGGAGCTATATATGATAAAGTTGTGATAGATTCTGATGGAAATTATTATGTTGTTCGCATGGAC
>ERZ780223.1111-NODE-1111-length-27683-cov-35.650463_pt1 | contig 27683 bp, 21 predicted proteins | sample MGYA00511016_ERZ780223 | MGnify/ENA primary metagenome ERZ780223 (study PRJEB29588, sample SAMEA2159032) | human gut metagenome | biome: human gut; feature: human-associated habitat; material: faeces | place: Denmark | collected 2008/2010 ... | reverse complement strand
GGCCGCGGTCTCGGGCTTGCGCAGCAGCGCCACGGCCAGTCCTTCGCCACGGGTCGTGCCGGGGATGAAACGGCAGATCGGGTAGGGTCCCGTCAGTGGGCCTGCCACCCGCCACGCCTCCTCCACGGGGATGGCGACCGGCTCGGCTCCCAGTTCCTCTACGGCAAAGGCGATGTTGTCCTCGTTCTCGTGGGCGTTGAAGGTGCAGGTGGAGTAGATCAGCAGTCCGCCGGGCAGCAGGCAGGGCCAGATGTCGGCAAGGATGGACCGCTGCAGCGCGGCACACTTCTCCACGTTGGCCGGGCTCCACTCGCCGATGCTCTCGGGGTCCTTGCGAAACATGCCCTCGCCGGAGCAAGGCATGTCGGCGAGGATGAGGCCGAAGCGGAGGCCGGCGCGCTGGTAGTCGATGGCGTAGTTGTTGGTCACGACCACTTCGGGGTGGCCAAACTTCACGACGTTCTCGGCCAGGATCTGCGCCCGCTTCGGATGAGGCTCGTTGCTGTAGAGACGGCTCCCCTCGGGCAGGGTGGCACGCAGACACGTCGTCTTGCCGCCCGGGGCCGCACAGAGGTCGAGGGCCGTGACGGGGGCGTGGACAAACTGGCGGACGACGTGGTCGATGAACATCGACGAGGCCTCCTGCACATAGTAGGCTCCGGCGTGGAGCAGGGGGTCGAAGGTGAAGGCTGGGCGGCTGTCGAGATAGTAGCCGCCACGACACCAGGCCACGCGGTCTGTCCCGGTCTCGGGTGTGGCCTCGGCCTTGAAGGGATTGACCCGTATGGACACGGGAGCGGGCTCGTCGAGCGCGCCAAGGAAGCGTGCAAACCGCTCCTCGCCCATCAGGGCGCGCGTGTAGGTGGTAAATTCCTCGGGAAGTCTCATGCGTCGTTATTCTATGAGTATGAGATCGTCGTCGTCTCCTGTCTCCTCCTGCTTCGGCGTCGGCATGGTCTTGAGGTTGCCCTTCTCGTCAAACATGCCGTAGGTGGTGCGCAGGACGATAAACTCGGTGCGGCGGTTGATCTGGTTGCAGATCTCCTGCTTGTCCTTGTCGAGTTTCTTGATAAACTCCTCGGTGAGCACGTCGCCCTCCTTGAGCCACGGGTAGCGCTCCAGCATCTTCTTGCGGACGGTCTTCGGCTTCTCCTTGCCATAGCCCACGGGAGTGAGTCGGTCGCGGGCGATGCCATGCTCGGTCAGATACGCCACTACCGACTCGGCGCGGCGCTGCGAGAGGCGCTTGTTGTACTCGGCGCGACCCTTGTAGTCGGTGTGAGCGGAGAGCTCGATGGTGACGTTGGGATTCTCGTTGAGCAACTTCACGAGGTCGTCGAGCGCCGTCTTCGACTCGGGGCGCAACGTGGCCTTGTCGAAGTCGTAGAAGATGTTGTCTATGAGCACCGGCACGCGGATGGAAGGCAGCGGAAACTGCAGGGTGTATTCCTCCGACTGATCGACGGAATCGACGTGGAGCTCCACGCGGTGGTTGAGATAGCCCTTGCAGGTGGCGAGCATGATGTAGTTGACGCCCGGATCGACGACCTGCTCAAAGAAGCCGTCGCCCTTGACGGAGAGTTTCAGGTTGGTGCCGTCGTCGCCGACCATGAATACCTCGGCGGCGGGCAGCTCGTAGCCGTCCATCTCATAGACCCATCCCTTGACGGTCTGGACCACCTCGGGCAACTCGAAACTATAGATATGGTCCCATCCGCGGCCGTCGCCACGGTTGGAGGAGAAGAAGCCCCTGTTGTGCGGGCCCTCGAAGGTCATGCCGAAGTCATCGCCCTGGGAGTTGAGCGGATAGCCGGGATGCTCCAGGTGGTAGCGGCGGTCCTTGCCCACCTTGGCGATGAAGATGTCGAGGCCTCCCAGTCCGGGGTGGCCGTTGGAGGAGAAATAGAGGTCGCCGTTGGGGCGGAAGGTGGGAAACATCTCGTCGCCAGGGGTGTTGATGGGCTCGCCGAGATTCTGCACGCCGCCGAGGCCGCCTCCCGTGATGCGCACGCGCCAGATGTCGAGGCCGCCCTTGCCTCCGGGCATGTCGCTGACGAAGTAGAGCCAGTTGCCGTCGGGCGAGATGGCTGGATGGGCAAAGCTGGAGAGCGTGTCGCGGCTGATCTCCAGTTTCGTTGGCTTGCCCCAGGCTGCGTCGGAGCGCTTGCTGACGGCGATCTGGGCGTAGCGGGGATAGGAGGGGTCTGTGGGACACTGCGTGAGATACATCTCGCGTCCATCGACGCTGAAGGCGGGCGTGGCCTCGTCGAAGTCGGAGTTGAGGCCCGAGTCGATGGTGCGGGGGCGTTGCCACCGTCCCTTTTCGTCCTTCTCGCTGACGAAGATGTCGGCGTTCTTCGTGCCGGTGATGCCGCTCAGCTCGTCGCCCTGCGCCTCGTTGCGCGTGGAAGAGAAAAAGAGCTGGTCAAACTCGTCGCCGAAGAGCATCGGCGAGTAGTCGGCACGGCGGGAGTTGAAGATCTCCATCCGCTTCACCGTATATTTGGATCCGAGCTCCTTGATGCGCGGGGCGTCCTGGGCGGCCTTGAGGCCCTGCGTGGCCAGCGGGTGGTCGGGCATGGAGTCGAGGGCGGCGCGAAACTCCGTCTCGGCCTCGGCGTAACGTCCCGACTTCATGAGGTTGCGAGCCAGCATCAGGTGGGTCTCGCCGTCGTCCTGGTGGTAGCGGATGACGTTGCGCAGGGCGGCGACGGCACGCTCGGAGGAGTTGATGCGGTCGTAGCAATGTGCCATCTTGGCCGACAACTGTCCGCGCTTGTCGCGATCCTTGGGCGGGGTGCGCTGGTATGCGGTCTTAAACTGGGCCGCCGCGTCATAGTACTCGCCCAACTGCAGAAATTTCTCGCCCTTGCGGATGTTTTTGTCCACACCGCAGGAGACGAGGCAGAGCGCGGCGAGCACCCATGCTGTAAGTGTCTTCTTCATCATGCTAATATAACGAAAACGGAGGCCGTTTATTGCCTCCGTGGTGGGTATCTCCATGACCCTGGCTATGTCGTCAGATCATATTCTTGATGGAGTAGTAGGTACTCTTGAGCCACGAGTTGCCCTCGGCGATGAGGGTCGTCACCTCGGCTATCGTCCACAGGCTCACACAGACGACCACGACGAAGAGCAGGCTGAAGGCGAAGAAGATCCATAGGTCGCCGTCCTCGTAGTCCTCCTGAAACTTGCGGATCTTCGCGCCGCTCCACAGACAGAAGACGCTCAGGTGGCACCAGATCCAATGGAGCATACCGGCAAAGCCCTCGGCACGCTTCTTGAACTGGTGGACGCTGGCCTCCGGCAATTGTTCCTCGACAGCAGGGGCGGGCGTAGGCGCGTCGGCAGGCTGGGGCGCGGGTGGTGTGACAAGGCGCGACGAGACCATGGGCAGGTGGCTATGGGCCGCCACGGGGGAACTATCGGCTACGGGGATGACTGACCGCGCGCGGGTGCGAAACACCTTGGGCGGGTCGAACTGGCAAACCATGACCGACTGGCAGTATGGGCAGCGGTATTTCATGCGGCCATAGTTCTGCGTCTCGGCGATGAAGGTCTGGCCGCAATGGTTACATTTGACGGAGAATCTCATATCGCCGCAAAGGTACGAAAAATCTTAAATACCCGAAAAATTATAAGCGCAAAAATGCTGCTCGGCGACAGAATGTGGGCTGATAGGCGCCCTGCGGGCCGTGGTGGACCAAGAAAGAGGCGAGGGGATGTGTGGAAAAAGACTTTCCACGACATCCCCTCGCATAGGTTTTTTACTATCCCTTAGTCCTTAGTCGATCCACTTCACGTAGCAGAAGTCCTGACGGTGGGGAAGCAGGGCGTTCTTCGGATACATTCTCACGGCACACTTGTAGGAGCCGGCCTCGTCGGCCTCGAATGTCACCTTGAACGTGAAGAGGTTGCCCTCCTGCTTCACCATCTCGAAGGGATGAACCTTGTGGATCTGCAGGTCGTCCTCGCTATGGCTGCTGAGCACCACCAGTTCGAGTCCGATGGCGTCGTTGAGTCCCTGCTCGTCGATGGTGTAGGAGAGGGTGACGGGCTTGCCCGTGGCGACGTCCAGGAGGGCCGTCTCGTCCTTATCGACCACATGGATGGAGTCCCAGCGAGCTGCGACGTTCTCCTTCCAGAGGGCGATGTCCTTGGCCTTGGCGTAGTTGTCGGCCACCAGCTCCTTGAAGCGGTCCGCCTCCTTGTTGTAGAACTTCTCGTAGTAGTCGTCCAGCTGCCGCTTCATCGTGTAGTGGGGGGCGATGGTGGCAATGGAGTTTTTCACGACCTTCACCCAGCCAGCGGAGTAGGCCTTGCGGCCGCGGTTGAAGTAGAGCGGGATGATGTCGTTCTCGAGCAGCGAGTAGATGGTGGCTGCGTCGAGCTGGTCCTGGTAGGTCTGGTTCTGATAGGTGCGCTCCTGCGGCAGGGCCCAGCCGGCACCCTCGCGGTAGCCTTCCACCCACCAGCCGTCGAGCACGGAGAGGTTGACCACACCGTTCATCTCGGCCTTCTCGCCCGAGGTGCCACTGGCCTCCAGCGGGCGCGTCGGCGTGTTCATCCAGATGTCCACACCGCTGACGAGGCGGCGGGCCAGGCGCATGTCATAGTCCTCCAGGAAGATGATCTTGCCCAGGAACTGCGGCATACGGGAGATCTCGAAGATGCGCTTGATGAGGCCCTGGCCGGCACCGTCGGCGGGATGGGCCTTGCCCGAGAAGAAGAAGAGCACGGGACGGTCGGGATCGTTGACGATCTTCTCCAGACGGTCGAGGTCGGTGAAGAGCAGGTGGGCGCGCTTGTAGGTGGCGAAGCGGCGGCAGAAGCCGATCATCAGGGCGTTGGGCGTGATGCGCTGGATGATGGACATCACCTTGGCGGGGTCGCCCTGGTTGCGGAGCCACTGCTGCGTGAACTTGTCGCGGATATACTTCACGAGCTTCTTCTTCAGCGCCATGCGCGTCTCCCAGATCTCCTCGTCGGGCACGTCGTAGATGGCGTGCCAGATGCGCTCGTTGCTCTGGTCGTAGAGGAAGTTGTCGTCGAAGTAGGAGTCGTAGAGCTTGCGCCACTCCGTGGCCGTCCAGGTGGGGAAGTGGACGCCGTTGGTGACGTAGCCGACATGGTTCTCCTCGGGGTAATAGCCCTTCCAGATCGGGGCGAACATCTTCTGGCTCACCCAGCCGTGGAGCTTCGACACGCCGTTGACTTCCTGGCAGGTGTTGCAGGCGAAGACGCTCATGCAGAACTTCTCGTTGTGGTCGTCGGCGTTGATGCGGCCCATGCCGATAAACTCATCCCAGCTGATGCCCAGCTTCTCGGGATAGCCACCCATGTACTTGCCGAAGAGGTCTGCCTCGAAGTAGTCGTGGCCGGCCGGCACGGGGGTGTGGACGGTATAGAGCGACGAGGCGCGCACCAGCTCCATGGCCTCGTTGAAGGAGAGGCCGTCCTGGATGTAGTCGCACAGGCGCTGGAGGTTGCACAGGGCAGCGTGGCCCTCGTTGCAGTGGTAGATGTCCTTCTTGATGCCGAGCTTCTTGAGCATGAGGATGCCGCCGATGCCGAGCAGGATCTCCTGCTTCAGGCGGTTCTCGTTGTCGCCGCCGTAGAGGTTGTGGGTGATGGGGCGGTCATACTCGGAGTTCATCTCGTTGTCCGTGTCCAGCAGGTAGAGTTTGATGCGTCCCACGTTCACGTGCCAGACAAGGGCGTGGACCTGGTAGTTCTGGTAGGGGATATCGATCACCAGCTGGTTGCCGTTGGCGTCGAGCTCGCGCTCGATGGGCAGCGCGTTGAAGTACTGTGCGTCATATTTGGCTATCTGCTGACCGTCCATCGACAGCGACTGCGTGAAGTAGCCGAAGCGATAGAGCAGGCCGACACCACAGAGATCGACGTTGGAGTCGGAAGCCTCCTTGAGGTAGTCGCCGGCCAGCATGCCCAGGCCGCCGCTGTAGATCTTCAGCACCTGGTTGAGGCCAAACTCCATGCAGAAGTAGGCCACGGACGGGCGAGACTTGTTGACTTCCTCGTCCATGTACTCGCGAAACTGCTTATAGACGTTGTGGACCTTGCGCATCAGCTCCTTGTCCTTGACGATCGCTTCCTTGCGGTCGTAGTTGAGGCGCTCCAGGAGCAGAACGGGGTTGTGGCCCACCTCCTCGTAGAGTTTCTCGTCGAGGCTCTTGAAGAGGTTGCGGGCCTCATAGTTCCATGCCCACCAAAGGTTGTGTGCCAGTTCGTTGAGGCAGTCCAGCTCCTTCGGCAGTGACGACTTGACGTTCACTTCCTTCCACTGGGGCAAATTGGAATAATCCGATTTGATCTTCATAGCGTGTAGTGTTATCTATTGTTGTAATGTTGTTTCTATATATATAATGGATAGAGCGGATGTCGGGGCGCATCCTTGGCCCTTCTATTCCGCCCGCTTTTCGGCCTTGCGCAGCGCGAGGTCGTAGGCCTCCTCGTAGTAGGGGATAAACTCGCTCCACAGGGCCTTCTTTGAGAGTTTGTCGGCCTTGCTCCGGCAGGCGCGCACCTCCTTGGGCGTCATGGCGGCGAAGCGTGCCACGGTGGCCTTGATGTGGTCGGCTACCTCCGAGAAGTTGTAGTCGGTGCGGTGGACCACTTCCACGCCGTCCTCGATACTGGCACTGGCGCCCTTGACGCTGTTGGCCCACAGGCCAAAGCCGGCCAGGTCGGTCGTGATGCAGGGCACGTGGAAGGCCACGGCCTCCAGCGGGGTGTAGCCCCACGGCTCGTAGTAGGAGGGAAAGACGCAGAGGTCGTTGCCCAGTACGGTGTCGTAGTAGCTGAGATCGACGATGCCGTCGTCGCCCGTGAGGTAGCAGGGCATGAAGATGAGTTTCACGTTGTCCTCCTGGCGGTTGGCCATGTCGAGGTGGCGCATCATGCCGACCACCTGGTCGTGGTCCATGTCGCCCAGCCAGTGGGTGAGCATGGGGTTCTCCAGCGGCGTGTCATAGCTCTTGCGCTGCTGCAGACGCTCCTGAAGGTCGGCCCGCGGCCCACTCACCCAGCCTGGCACGGCGATGAAGGCGACGATGGGACGCTGGAGGTCGGTGTCGCATCTGAGGCGGTTCATCGCCTCGATGAAGACGTCGAGGCCCTTGTTGCGAAACTCGTAGCGTCCTGAGGTGGAGACGATCAGTGCCTCGTCGCCGATCTGTGTGCCCAGCAGGGCGTTGGCTATGGCCAGCAGCCGCTTGCGGGCCGCCTTGCGCTTGCGCGTGAACTGCGGTCCGACGGCCACGAAACTGTTGTCGAAACCATTGGGGAGCACCACATCGACGGGCTTGTCGAGCAACTCGGCACACTCGCGGGCCGTGATCTCGCTCACGGTCGTGAAGCAGTCCACGTGGTGGGCTGCTTGCTTCTCGATCGAGTGTTTGCTCTCCATGTTGAGCTCCTGTGCCATCTGGTCGCCGTTGTAGGCCCACAGATAGTCGTAGAGCGGCTTGTTGTTGCCCGCAATGCTGCGTCCGATGCAGGTGGCGTGGGTCGTGAAGATCGTGGCTACCTGGGGCACGAGCTTCTGGATCACCAGGGCGGCGGAGGCCGTCTGCCACTCGTTGGCGTGGAGCACGACACGCTGGTCGTCCAGACTGTAGTGGCGGTAGAAACTCTCCACCACCTTGGCGGCGGCCCAACCGAAGAGGACGGAGTCGTCGTAGTCGCCAAAGGCGTGGAGGCTGTCCACGCCAAACTGCTGCCAGAGGCGACCGTAGAAGGCGTCTTTCTCGTCGAAAAGCGGGCGCCAATCGACCAGGATGGCTACGGGACGGCTCGGGATCGTCCAGCGTCCTACGCGCACGTGCAGACCCTCGCAGCGGGCCACGTCCTCCCATTCGGGGAAGAGGCTCTCCTCCTCGAAGTAGGGGCACGGGCGGTCCTGCCAGCAGTCTGGCCCGATGAAAATCAACTGGTCGTGGATCCGGTCTTGGAGCGTCCTCGCCCGGGTGGAAAGCACGGTGTAGATGCCGCCCACCTTATTGCAGACCTCCCAACTGGTCTCAAAGATATAGTTGGGGAATAATCTCTCTTGTTCCATGAAAACAATCTAAAAATGAAGCCTCGCCAAGCCCTTTCTCCATCGTCCCGACAAGGGGGCGAGGCTATGGATGGGCCGCGAAGTTGCTGCAAAGGTACGATAAACTCGCCAATGAACCAACTATTTGCGCATCTTTTTTGCCTTTGTTATGGCTTTGTTGCACAGTTTTTGCACACGCTATGCAAAGTGAGGCTTTCGGCCCAGTCGGCCCAGGTCGCCGTCTTGCCCTGGCGGGATCGGGAGCAAATCAAAACGAATCACCTAAAACGGACAACCCAAACAACTCCTACAAGGACGAAGCGCCAGGAGAATCCCTTGTGGGTGAAACTCGCTTTTAGACGCAGTTCGTATTTGTACGCGTTGTTTGGGTCGTATACGTTGTTGAGCCGTAAAACGTTGTTGAACCGTATGCGTTGTTTGGCCGTATGCGTTATTTGGCCGTATGCTTTGTTGGGACCGTATGATCGCAGGTCTAAGGTCGCTCTTCTGTCATCGGCAAGCCACCCTGGCGGTGTCCGGCGTTTTGGCGCTCCCCCCTAAGCCTTTCTTCTTATGCCTTGATCTTCGGATAGCGGCGGAAGAAGCCATCCAGGCGCAGGCGGACGACGCCGAAGAGCGCTTCGGAGAAGATACCTCCACTCATCTTGCTCGTGCCCTCGCGGCGGTTGGTGAAGACGACGGACACCTCCTTGAGTTTGAAGCCAATCTTGTAGGCAGTGTACTTCATCTCGATCTGGAAGGCGTAGCCCTTGAATCTCACCTCGTCGAGGGGAATGGTCTCCAGCACGCGCCGAGTGTAGCAGACGAATCCTGCCGTGGTGTCGTGGATGTTGACACCCGTCACCAGACGGACGTAGCATGAGGCGAAATAGCTCATCAGCACGCGTCCCATCGGCCAGTTGACGACGTTCACACCGCTGACGTAGCGGCTGCCCACGCTGAGGTCGTAGCCCTCGTCATGGCAGGCGGCATAGAGGCGTGGCAGGTCGTTTGGATCGTGGCTGAAGTCGGCGTCCATCTCGAAGATGTAGCCGTAGTCGCGTTCCAAAGCCCACTTGAATCCGGCGATATAGGCCGTGCCAAGTCCCAGTTTTCCGCTGCGCTCCACGATGAAGAGGCGGCCTTTGAACTCGTCCTCCATCAGGTGGTGGACAATGTCGGCCGTACCGTCGGGACTGCCATCGTCGATGACCAGGATGTGAAAGTATTTCTCCAGGCCGAAGATGGCTCGTATGATCTTCTCTATGTTCTCCTTCTCGTTGTACGTCGGGATGATGATGATGCTGTCGCTCTTCTCCATAATAGGTTGGATTGATATTGTTTGCAAAGATAATGCTTTTTACTTGAAAGGGCGCAAGGATGAGGATAAAAAAGTTTAACCCCCGCGGGTTTCTCCTTGTTCTTGCTGGTCGGAGTCCCACAATTTCCTTACTGATCGGGGTTCTCCACAAATCCTTGGTATTCCTTGACCAGTCCCGACATCACGCGCTTATACGCTTCGTCCATCGTGGTCTTGACATTCTCCGGTCCCTGCGTGGTGGGGTAGATGGGCTCGTGGATGGTGAGGCTCAGCCGGTGCCACGTCAGCCAGCGCCAGTCGCGCATGCGGGGCATCACGTCGAAGGCGCCATTGATCGTCAGCGGGCAGACTGGCAATTGGAGTTCGTCGGCCAGCATGAACGCACCTCTTCTGAACACGCCCATGTGGCCAGTGAAGGTTCGTGCTCCCTCGGGAAACACCACCAGCGACATGCCCTCCTGGAGCACCTCGCGTGCCTGGTCGTAGGTCTGGCGGATCTTGCTCGGGCCGCGCTTATCGACGTAGATGTGGTGGGCTGCCTCGCAAGCCTTGCCTACGAAGGGAATCTTGCGCAGTCCCTGTTTCATCATCCACTTGAAGTTGCGGCCCAGGAAGCCGTAGATGATGAAGATGTCAAACGATCCCTGGTGGTTGCTGACAAAGACGTAGCTCTGGTCCTTGCGCAGATGTTCCCGTCCTTCCACTTTGATGGGGAGCAGGCTGACCCAGATGATGAACCTTGCCCACCATTTGCCGGGGTAGTAGCCCCAGTAGTGTCCGTCGCCCAGCGTGCATCCGATCGTCGTCACCAGCGCACAGGCAATGGAACAGAAGATGAGGAAGGGCAGGACCACAAAGAGTTGATAAATCCTGTAAATGAGTTTCATGTTGTGTGTGTGTTTTAAAAAATATTGAGTTATTATCGATTCGGATGTTCTTGTCAGTTGTCCTTGGCGACCGGGTCTGCCGGACGGTGCTTCGTCCTGAGCGTGATGACGGTGATCTCGTTGGGCATGTTCAGCCGGAACGGCACCAGCCCTCCCAGTCCGGTGTTGACGTAGAGGTAGCGTCCCTGATGCTCGTAGAGTCCCTTGTCGGGACGGCCTCGCCATTGGGTCGGCCGGTGTCCGAAGAACTGCATTTGTCCGCCGTGGGTGTGTCCGCTCAGCGTCAGTTGGGCCGTGGTATTGGGCAGTATATCTCGTCGCCAGGCCGAGGGGTCGTGTTGCAGCATCACCACAAATGCCCCTGGCCGCACGCCCTCAAGGGACTTCCTCGTGTCGGCAAGGTTGGGGAAGGGTGGTTCGCCGTCATTCTCCGTGCCTGCCACGACGAGGGAGTCGCCACCGCGTCTGATGACGAGATGGTCATTGCGCAGCAACCGCCATCCCAGGGCGTTTTGTTCTGTCTCTACGAGCAGGCGCAACAGGCGGTCCTGAGCCTCGTGAGTGTCTTTGGCGTAGCTCGCATAGTCGTGGTTGCCGAGTACGGAGACCATGCCCTGGGTCGTACTGCGCAGCAGGTCGGTGTGGGGAAAGATCTCCTGGGGACGGATGTTCTGCACGTCACCCGTGAAGACCATCAGGTCGGCGTGCTGCCGGGCGATGGAGTCCATCTCCGCTTGGAGAATCTTCTGTCGCCAGCCGTAGAAGGTGCCGAGGTGGAGGTCGGAGATATGGAGGATCTTGTAGCCGTCGAAGGCTGCGGGGAGGTCTTCAAACTGCAGCGTGAGGTGGTTTACCTTCACCTGTCTCACGCCGACGGTCAGACCATAGATATAGGCCAGCACGCCGCCACAGCCCAGCAGGATGCCGATGTAGTGACCCAGGTTGATGCGCGGCCAGCCTGTCAGCCGCATCAGACACGACCCGAGGAAGGAGCACAGGGCAAAGATGGCCTTCGGACCGACGAAGAGGCCCAGCAGGAGCAAATAGGTGTTGAGCCAGGCAAGGTCGGAGGGAGCAAAACTCGGGAGCGACGCGAGGGTGATGGTATAGGTCGAGAGTGCGATGCAAGGCACCCACCACAATAGTCGCAGCCACCACGGCAGACTATATCGGCGGCGGAAATAGTGGACGTCGATATAGAGGTCGGAGAGGACGATGACCAACAGGAGAGGGATGACGATTCTTGCTATCACGGGCTCTGAGTGCTTCTATCTTGGATGGTCAGATGTTATCTTGATCTGTCAAACGCTATTTTGTACGGTCAAACTCCAGTTCCTCGCCGCGGTAGTCCTCGTCGAAGGTGCCGCGGTCATAGACGAGGTGGCCGTTGCAGAGGGTCTGCTCCACGCGCCAGCGGAAGGTCTTTCCCTCCAAGGGGCTCCATCCACACGGACTTTGTATCTCTGTCTTCGTCAGCGTCCACGGACTGTCAGGGCGCACGATGGCGATGTCGGCATGGTAGCCTGGGCGCAGAAAACCGCGCTCCCTGACGTGGAAGTATTGGGCCGGATGGTGAGCCATGAGCGCCACCAGTTGCTCGATCGTAATCCGTCCCGCATCGACCAGTCCCAGCATGGCGACGAGGCTAAACTGCACCATGGGCATTCCCGAAGCGGCCCGTGCGCAGCCTCCCTCTTTTTGCGAGGATAGGTGAGGGGCGTGGTCTGTGGCGATGGTGAGGATGCGTCCGTCGGTCAGTCCTTCGATCAAGGTCTCTTGGTCGTGGGCAGTCTTGACGGCAGGGTTGCATTTGATGCGGGTGCCCAGTCGCTGGTAGTCCTTGTCCGTGAAGAGCAAGTGTGCCGTCACGGCCTCGGCGGTGATGTTGGCGTCGCCATGGGCGGCGATCATCTCCAGTTCGCGGGCGGTGGAGATATGGGCCACGTGGAGTCTTGCTCCTGCCTCGGTGGCCAACTGGAGGGCCAGGGCGGTGGACCGAACACAGGCCTCCTCGCTTCTGATCTCGGGATGGTGCTCCACGGCAGGATCCTCGCCATAGCGCTCCTTGGCCAGTCGCATGTTCTCGCTGATGAGTGTGGCGTCCTCGCAGTGGCTCACGACGGGAATGTCGAGCTTGGCAGCCAACTGGAACACCTCTTTCAGTGCCTCGCCACGGTCCACGAGCATGTTGCCCGTCGATGATCCCATGAAGAGTTTGATGGCGGGCGTATGCTGCCAGTCGGCTTGGCGGAGCGTCTCGGCGTTGTTGTTGGTTGCGCCGAGATAGAAGGCGTAGTTGACGGCGCTGTCTTTCCTTCCCCGCTGCCGTTTGTCCTCCCAGGCCGCTTCCGTCGTGGTGGTGGGCACGGTGTTGGGCATTTCCATATAGGAGGTCACGCCGCCGTAGGCTGCTGCACGGCTCTCGCTGCGTATTGTCGCCTTGTCCGTCATGCCCGGCTCGCGAAAGTGGACGTGCTCGTCGATGACGCCCGGCAGCACATAGCATCCTGCCGCGTCGATGACGTGGTCGTAGTGGTCCTCCGCCAGAGGGGCTTCCGTCCCGATGGAGGCAATGCGTCCGTCGTCGCCTATGGTGATGGTGCCTTGTATCGACACGCCCTCATTGACGAGGGTGCCGTTTTTGATCAGCGTGCTCATGATTCTCAGTGTCTATATATATAATAGGTATAGGGGAATGGAAGTCTAATAAGATATGGAGTCGCTCGCCATCTGGTTGGGCGTGATCGGAGCCACGTTGGCGTCGCCTTCGTTCATGGGCACGGCTGGCACGTCCTCCATCGTGCCGTTGTTGCGCTGCAAGGTCTCCTGGAAGTGCTGGTAGAACTGCTTCACGTCGGGGTCGTTCTTGAAGTTGTCGGGTGCCTTGGCCATGATAAACTCTATCCACGAGGGCAGACCGTCGAGGGCGGTGGCGAAGAGGTAGTCGTTGAGCCAGACGGGGTAGGCGTCGGGCGTGGTGTCATACTGGATGCGGGTGAAGAATCCCCACGGACCCAGGATGTTGTCGAAGTTGTCCGTCACGAATTTCGTGAAGAGTTTGTCGCCCTGCTCAAAGACTTTGATGGCTTTTTTGGCCAGCCGGATGTTGACCGCCGCCTCGTCCTGTCCGTTCATGATGGCCGCGCTCTGCTCGTGGTCGATGTCGGCATACTGGTTGCGGATCTGCACGAAGCGGTTCCAAAACTTGTTGAGTTTGTCGTTGAGCGGTGTGCCGCTGACCTTCTGCTGTGTGTTGTCGAGCTTGATGCTGATGTTGCCCTGCTCGATGACGACGGGCTGCGAGAGGTCCTTGTCGTCCATGAAGATGCGGGCGACGTGGGCGCTATCTACTTTGCCGCTGAAGGAGAACTGACCGTGTACGACGTCGCAGGAGTCGAGGTTGGTCAGGTTGCCGTCCTTTGTCACCTTCAGATAGAGCTTCTGGCCGTCAAGGTCCGACACGTTAGAGGAACCCTGTATGTCGTAGGTGCCGGCACAGGAGGTGAGCGACAGGAGTGCGGTAATAGTATAGACGATCTTGTTCATAATATGTTTGACCATTTGGCCGAGGCGGTCTCGGCGACAGATCCTTTTAGATTTCGTTATTGATGGTTCTCTTGCTCTTCTTTGCGCAGCTCGTGGCCGATGCGGTGGGTGGTGTACATCTCCAGCAGGGCGCCTATCAGCAGCGCCACCACCCAGTTGTTGTGGAAGATATTGACGTAGTTGGCATAGCCCGAGATGGACTGGGCAAACCAGGGCTTGAGGAGGTGGTAGCAGTCCTCGACCATGAATACGCCGGCGCAGACGAAGCAGGCCAGGGCGAAAAACTGGATGCGGCGCAGACGGCGCAGCGTGATGCTGGTGCCCTCATAGCGCTGGCGCGCTTGCATGGCGGCGAAGAGCAGACTTCCCGCCAGCACCAGGAAGCAGACAAGGCCCTGGAGGATGAAGAACACATAGCAGCCGGCACCCGCCACCATCAGCACGCCGCCGGCGAGGAAGAGGAAGGTCTCTGCCTTACTTAATTGTTTCATAGAAAGCTGGGTTGTTGTCCGAATTATCGTCGTCGCTCAGCACGAAGACGTCCTCGTCGTCAGTCTTCATGAAATAGCGCTCGCGACCCACGCGGGCCATGGCCGAGGAATCGGCCCGGAGCTCGTGCAGCCGCTGGTTGTTGGTCTGATAGACCTTCTCATACTTGGCGATCTCGTCCTGTAGGTCAGAGATCCTGTAGTCGTACTCGAAGCGCTTCATGAAGCAGTCGTCGCCCAAGAAGCCGACATAGAGCACGCCCATCACCACCACGATGTGGTATTTGAAGCGGCTGAGGATTCTGACGATATGTCCGGTAATCTTAATCACGTTCGATTTTTGTTTCTGCAAAAGTAAGTATTTAAAAGCATACAAAGGGCAAACGCTCTTGCATTTTTTATCTATTTAACCATAAAATGTGGATGGACGCGAGGATTGTTACCAACTTTTTGCTACCTTTGCAATGAGATAATGCCTGCGGGCGCCTTGGGGCGCTTGGTTGCGGCGTGGATGGGGGCTGCCCGTCTTGCGTCGCCGACATCAGGCCAAAACCTAACTCAGCCAATGAACGAATATATAGTTTCTGCGCGCAAATACCGTCCGATGAAGTTTTCCGACGTCGTCGGCCAGGACGCGCTGACCACCACTCTCCGCAATACGGTCAAGTCGGGCAAACTGGCCCACGCCTACCTCTTCTGCGGTCCGCGCGGTGTGGGAAAGACCACTTGTGCGCGCATCTTCGCCAAGGCCATCAACTGCGAGCACCCCACCGACAACGGCGAGGCCTGTGGCGCCTGCGAGAGTTGCAAGGCTTTCGAAGAGGGCCGCTCCTTCAACATCTTCGAGCTCGATGCCGCGTCCAACAATGGTGTCGATCAGATCAAGCAGCTCATGGAGCAGACCCGCATCCCTCCGCAGGTGGGCCGCTACAAGGTCTTTATCATCGACGAGGTCCACATGCTCTCGCAACAGGCCTTCAATGCCTTCCTCAAGACGTTGGAGGAACCGCCCGCCCATGTCATCTTCATCCTCGCCACGACCGAGAAGCACAAGATCCTGCCCACCATCCTCTCGCGCTGCCAGATCTACGACTTCGAGCGAATGTCCGTGGCCCACATCATCCAGCAACTGAAGATGGTGGCCGAACGCGAAAAAATCTCCTATGAGGAGGAGGCCCTGGGCGTGATAGCGGAGAAGGCCGATGGCGGTATGCGCGACGCGCTCTCCATCTTCGACCAGGTGGCGAGTTTCTCGCAGGGCAACGTCACCTTCGAGAAGACCATCGAAGACCTCAACGTCCTCGATGCCGACAACTACTTCAAGACCGTCTTCCTGGCCTTGGACAACAAGGTGGCCGACATCATGCTGCTCCTCAACGGGGTGCTGGCGAAGGGCTTCGACGGGGGCAACTTCATCGTCGGACTGGCCAGCCACATCCGCAACGTGCTCATGGCCAAGGACCCGCAGACCTTGCCGCTCCTGGAGGTTAGCGACCGCCAGCGCGAGCAGTATCGGGAGCAGGCGCAGAAGTGTCCGGCCCGCTTCCTCTACCAAGCGCTGCGCATTGCCAACCGTTGCGACGTGCAGTATCGCCAGTCGTCCAACAAGCGCTTGCTCGTGGAACTGACGCTCATCGAGATTGCACAGATCACCCAGCCCGAGGACGATGCGGCGGGTGCGGGGCGTAGCCCTAAGCAGTTGAAAACCCTGTTTCAGAAATTACTCCGACAGGTGCAGCCAGAAAGGGGCGCGCAGGTGGCCCCGGTTGCACAGAGAAAACGGCAACACGCTCAGCAGACCGTGCAGCCGGCTACGGATCAGTCGCAGTCTGCTGACCAAAAGGCTGACCAAAGGATGGAACCCAAGCCAACTCAGCAGTCTTCCGAGACAGTTAGGACGGCTCCTCCCGCAGGGGCGCTGAAGTCGGCCAAGCTCAATCTCGGGCGCAGCATGGGAATGTCCTTTGGCGATATCCTGACCCACAAGGATAAACCCACGGCGGAGCAGACGGTGGAGGTGGAGAATGCCGAGGAGCGCAACGCCTTCACGGAGGAGGATCTCCTCGTCCAGTGGCGCGCGATGTGCACCCGTATGCCAGAGAACATGCGGGCTATGTCCACGCGAATGAGAAACCTCAGTCCTGTCATTACCGACTATCCCAACGTGGAGATCGTGGCGGAGAATCAGATCCTCTACGACCAGATGCTGACCATCAAGAGCCGCATCCGTGCCACGCTGGCCAAATGCCTGAAGAATGGCAGTCTGCAGGTCTCCATCCGTCTGGCCAAGCAGGAGGAGATCAAGCCGCTGCTCTCGCCCAAGGAGACGCTCGACCAACTGGTCAAGGAGAATACTGCCGTGGGCAGGTTGGTGCAATCCCTCAGCCTCGATCTGGCCTGACGTGCTATTGCTCCCACCCTTGTCTTGCTGCCCTTGACCCTGGAGGCAAAGATACGGCGTTTTTTCGCAGGATTATTTTGCGGTTTGGAAAAAATGCCGTATCTTTGCACCCGATTTTTATCAATTGGCTCCGTAGCTTAGCTGAATAGAGCGTCAGATTCCGGTTCTGAAGGTCAAGGGTTTGAATCCCTTCGGAGTCACTTCTCACAGAAAGGGTAGTGTTGTCTTCTGACTTGATGCGAAGTAGTCTTGTTGCGTCAAGTTTTTATGTCCTCCTCGTCTTTTTCCGATAATTCTCAACGACCGATTTTAGGTCAAAACTGTACGACCAACTTGTGTCGAATCCGTATGATTAACCTGTGGGTAAAATCGCATTCCTCGTGGAGAAAATTTTGCAACCTCGGGAGGAAACAAAAGTTTTATCTGACAGCATTCGTTTCGTATGTCAAGCAGAAGGCATGCGAAACCGCATGTACGGTGGAGTGGGGGGCGCAAAATGCGAAGTAGGAGATAAATACCTATGATTAGTATTTACCTCCTACCCGATTTCAAAAAGTAAGTCCCTCCTCTATTCAAGCAGGCTTGGCTTAGGAGATGTTTCCTAAGTCTCTTTAACCATTTTTCGGCTGAGACCTAAAAGTCTTGTTTACAGAGTTGTGTACACTTCATTCTGCTTAACGACCGCTTCTATGATATTATTCTGGAATTAATTTTTTTGCTGTTGCTGTTAAACAATTCTTGATATTGTTGAAAGGAATTGTGAAAGTTGGTTCTCCATCGCCGTAGCATGCAATTTCATAAGCACCATAACTCATGGTTAAACCGTTTGGTGTTAACCATGGGTCGGATGATGGCATAGGCAAAGAGTTAATTGTATTCCCTTCTGGTAGAAATATAAGGTGTTCCTCTAATTCTTGATCAGTGCTTACCTCAAAGTATCTCTTAAGTCCTTGCTTAATAGATGGTTGAAGTCCCTCGTAGTTACTAAACATATCCCAGCCAAATTTACGTCCATCATCTTTTCTGAATGTTGCGCCGATTGTTCCTCCAAATCCGTGTGCTGCTCCTTCTTGCATAGCATAACCGCTATGCTCGAATGTTACATATTTTTCTGTTTGATATTTCATTTTTATATGGTGCTTTACTTCTATGTAGTTTTCATTCGATAATTCAACTTCTTTACCATAAAAATCCACAATGGATTGTGCATCCTTTAAATTTCCTGTGTATTGTCCACCGAGCGACTCGTTTATCCATTCAATAACATTTCTTCTAAGTATGGGGTTGCCCGCTGTTGGATAGTCTATGGAATAATCAACAAGGTTATCACCTATTTGTTTCTTGTACGAGAAAGTTTGAACCTCTACTTGATCATTAATCTTGGGTTCATTCTTTTCTAGCGAATCAATCTTTATTGTGTCAACAGCATTAGTATTCATACGCGTGGAGGTCTTATTCTGATTCCAAGCAAACACACTAAGTGCGATTATTGCTATCAATAACAAAAGCGTTGAGGCTAATACAATAGGTCTTTTTGATTTTTTTTGCTTGGTTATAACTACTGTTTCTTCGTTACAATCCAGGCCATTTAATATATTTACAAAACTACTAACGCTTTGAGGTCGCTCGGAGCGTTTTAGCTTCATAGCAGCAGTTATCGCATTGCGAATATTTGGAGATATAGTATTCGGGATGGTAGGGGAGCCATTCTGTGAGATGCTAACAGCGTGTGGTGGTTTTTCACCAACAACCATCGTATATAAGGTTGCTCCTAGGGCATAAATATCAGACTGTGGCGAAAAGTTCTGCACGCCTCCATCGGAATATTGCTCAAGTGGAGAATAACCATGACTTACGCCAACAGGGGTTGATGTAGTGCCTTCATCTGTCAATAGATCATATTGTTTCGCAACACCAAAGTCAATGAGAACGACAGAATTATCAACTTGGCGAACCATAATATTGCTAGGTTTAATGTCAAGATGGTTGATATGCTTGCTATGTATGTAGTTAAGCGCTTCTGCTACTTCTTTGATATATTGTATTGCTACATCCTCTTGCAACTTACCTTGTTGTTTCAAAATGTCGCTAATCGAGCATCCATCAATATATTCCATTGCATAATACGCAGTGCCATTTTCTTCAAAAGTGTCATGTATGCGAATTATATTACGATGATTAAGAGAAGATATTGTCTGAGCCTCTTTAATGAATTTGTTTTTGAAATTATCAACAAAATTTCTGTCAGAGGAGATGTAATATACTTGATTTGTGTCTTCTTCTCTACAGCACATATCTTTCATGAAAAATTCTTTGATGGCAACCTTTCTGTTTAGGTTGATTTGAGTTGCAAGATAGGTGATTCCAAACCCGCCTTGTCCCAAGACTTTTTCTATTTTGTATTTACCTCCTTGAAGAAGAGTTCCTTTTTTAAGTAGCATAATACTATACTTTAATTCCGCAGCACTATAGATTGTTATGTGCTTTAAGCGACTGGTCAATAATAAGTTGCCCAGGATCATTTCATCTCAGAGAATTCACCTGTCTTAGTGCTGCAAAACAAACAAGAGAATTCGTCAATAGATACGGCAAAGTTACAAATAAAATCAGAGAAACTCTCTTTTAGTGGAGTGTTTTTTTTGTTCATCCGGAAAATCGAGTGATAGGTTTTGTTCATAGTTGTTTCCCTTGCAGCAACCCTTGGTCAGCATGGGCCTCGAAGAGGCGATGTCCCCGCGAAGCTGTTCCATTACATGGCACTCTTTCTCGCCATGGCATAACTTGAGCAAGCTCAGTTCTGCTCATGGCTTACCGAAAGAGTTGTTACTTGTTGTAAAAGTTGTTCAAGTTGTCTTCTATGTGTCCACGTCGAATCACTCCATTTTCCGGAAGAACCTTAATTTCTTCTACCTTGCAGCGGAGAAACATTCGACCTACAAATTCTGCATTTTTATTTTTTGAACTTCTCAAATGCAGTTTTTCTATCGTTGAGGCCATCTGTTGAGATAAAAACACTATCTTTGTGGTGTAAAATGTGATACCAATATCAAAAATAGCACCATAACATGAGGTTTGAACCTAAGAAATACTTGAATGAACTCGTCGCAGGACGTGAAAGCGGACTTGTGAAGATTATAATGGGTGTCAGGCGATGTGGAAAGTCTTTTCTTCTTTTGGGTCTGATTTCGATTGGCGGAATATTGTGCTCATGCCAAGTGAAGACAGACTGGAGGGAAAAGCCTTTGGCAAGCGATTTGCAGTTCACACAGTTGGCGAGAAGCTGGGACGAGGGCATCCCATTGGGCAATGCGACTGTTGGAGCTTTGCTATGGCAAAGGGATTCGGCTCTACGTTTTTCCCTGGACCGTACCGACCTTTGGGACCTTCGCCCTATGGATAGTATCTCCGGATCCAACAACCGTTTCTCGTGGGTATATAGTCAAGTGCAAAAGGGCGACTATCTACCAGTTCAGAAGAAATACGACTGGCCTTACGACCAGCTGCCTGCTCCTTCGAAAATACCAGGAGCTGCCCTTGAGTTTCCTTTGGAAAAATTGGGTGAGCCTAACGACATACGTCTGTATCTGAACAATGCGTTGTGCGAGGCCCGTTGGGATAATGGCACCACACTGAAGACTTTTGTCCATGCCACTGAGCCTGTGGGCTGGTTTGTTTTTGAAAACCTCCCCGACACAATATGCCCCAGTTTGATAGCACCGCAATACAACAAGCCTGTAGCTGCTGGTGATAACGATCCGGTGACAGGCTTAGATTTGCGTCGCCTGGGCTATGAACAAGGAACGCTACGGACTGAGAAGCAGCAAATAACCTATCATCAGCCGGGGTGGGGTGGATTCTATTACGACGTGAATGTACGTTGGAAACAAAAAGGCAAAAAGTTGTATGGCGTTTGGAGTGTCTCTTCTTCATTGTCGTCCGACAAGGCTTCGGAAGAAACCCTGCAAGCCTTGGAGCGTGGAGTGGCCTCGGACTACAGCGACCACATGGACTATTGGAACAACTATTGGCAAGCCTCTTCCATTTCCATACCCGATACGGTCTTGCAGAAGCAATACGACAACGAAATGTACAAGTTTGGTTCTGCTTCCCGTGAAAACTCTTCTCCAATCTCTCTCCAGGCAGTATGGACTGCCGACAATGGGAAACTTCCACCTTGGAAGGGTGATTTTCATCACGACTTGAATACGCAGTTGAGTTATTGGCCATCCTATATGGGAAACCATTTGCAGGAAGAGATGGGCTATCTGAATACGCTTTGGAACCAACGTGAGGTCTATAGGAAATACACGAAGCAATACTTTGAATGTGAAGGTATTAACGTTCCGGGCGTTTGCACATTGACTGGCGAACCGATGGGCGGCTGGATTCAGTATGCCATGTCTCCGACGGTGAGTGCTTGGCTGTCGCAGCATTTCTATCTGCATTGGAAATACTCGGCCGATAATGTATTTCTGAAAGAACGGGCTTATCCGTTTATGAAGGATGTGGCGACTTTCCTCGAACAGCTTTCCAGCGTTGACAACCAGGGTTTTCGTCGCCTGCCAATGAGTTCAAGTCCCGAAATATTCGACAATAGTATCAAGGCTTGGTTCAAGGACATGACCAACTACGACCTTTCCTTGATGAAGTTTGCCTTCAAGGCTGCTTCCGAAATGGCCATGGCTTTGAAAATGGATGACGAGGCGGCGCATTGGGAAAAAGTAGGAAAACAGTTGCCAGCCTTTGATTTGGACAAAGAGGGTTCGCTCACTTTCGCCAAAGGTTTCCCCTATAACGAGTCGCATCGCCACTTCTCCCACGCCATGGCAATTCATCCGTTAGGGTTGCTTGATTACAGTCAGGGAGAGGAGTCCCAACAGATCATCAATGCTACGCTCAAACGCATGCAGGAAGTGGGCCCGGACTGGTGGTGCGGTTATTCCTACAGTTGGTTTGGCAACATGAAAGCCCGTGCGTTTGACGGCGAGGGTGCCGCTCAGGCCCTGAAGACCTTTGCCGAATGCTTCTGCTTGCCGAATACCTTTCATGCCAATGGCGACCAGACGAATAGTGGTAAGTCAAAGTTTACCTATCGCCCCTTCACGCTCGAAGGCAACTTCGCCTTTGCTTCCGGAATACAAGAGATGCTTATGCAGAGCCATACTGGTATCATTCGAATCTTCCCTGCTGTCCCAGCTTCATGGCAAGATATCTCTTTCCAGGATCTGCGTGCCATGGGCGCCTTCCTTGTGTCTGCCAAGCAAAAAGGTGGTAAGGTGCAGCAAATCAGCATTTATCCTGAACAGGGCGGAACTTGCCGTATTGCTTTGCCTGCGTCTATGCAAAATGGAGAGCCTACGGTGAGAGGCAATAAGGGCGATGTAACCCGTGAGGGCGAAGTGCTGGTGATTCCGACTCAGAAAGGTGAAAGGATTATAATCAGTTGCCCATAAAGCAAAGTGTTTTCGCAATAGTTGAGGTGGTTATATGCCATTAGACCCCGTAGGGTCAACACTGATTGCCATCCTGAACAAAAGTGCGACAACTGTCGCACTTTTGTTCAGGAGACATATATTACGTCTTCTACAGAAGACTAGTTTTAGCGATGCTGCAATGGTTGTGGCATAAGGGTTTCTCCGTGGTGATAGAGCGGAACTACTCTCAGCAGGTTGCCTGTGGCTAACCTCGTGACATCGCCAATCACTGCATCAGGATATTTCTTCAAAATGTTTTCGCGCTTCCTATGCTTGGATTTTATAACCTCCATGACTCATAGACTTTTGGACCAAAACGATGAATTAAGTAAGATATGACTATGGAGTGAAGACTATTACAATATGCAAAAGCGTAATCCTCAATACATGTAACACTTTCAGGAATATTGATACTTTTGAGGGACCAACATCCCTTAAAAGCGTTGCTTCCAATACTAATCACACTATTTGGAATGTTGATGTTGTCCAGACATAGGCAATACAGAAAAGCGTTTTTTGCAATAACTTTCACCCCTTTTCTGATAGAATATACACCATCAGAACCTATGTTCGCTTCAAGCAATCTTTTCCAATCCTTGCTGTATTTTACACCAAACTCATCCTCTACAGCATTTTTAAGATCCTCTTTGGTAACCTCTGTACTCCACACTTCCTTTTCCTTCGGTTTCTGCAACCCAAACAATCGAAAGGAGCACATAGACAAGTCTTTTTGGGCGCTGGCTAATAGGAACATAGACAGAAGGGTTCTTGTCTCTGCATCTGCCAATAAACCTTGCAGGGCAGCGAAGATCTTACTCTTACTCAAATCGAGATAATCGGTGGCAGAGAAAAGGAGACGGTCGGATGCTCCGTAGCTTTGAAGCAGGGACGAATCAAGAGAGATAGCTTTGAGCGAGAGGGCAATAGAGGCCAAGGCAAAATCGTCAATGGTTTCGTCGAAGTCGTCAATGGTGCGAAGAGGATGCGAGAAGTCCTTGGTGCCGATAGTCGGCGACTTCTGACCTTTCATCGCTGGCACAAACATGCCGTCGTAGTCAACGAGGGTGAGCGTTCCATCCGGACGCACTATGATATTGTCGGGCTTGATGTCGCCATGCGCAAATGACTGCGAGCGAAGCCAAGCCGCCATCTTGCAGAAACGGTAGCAGAGCATCGACATTTCATAGCTGTCTGTATAGTTTTCGGCAATGAACGTCTCCATTGTTTCGCCCTCAATCCAGTCCATCAGCAGCACGGGGAACTCGTCGTCTTCGCAATTGCAGTCAACAAACAGTTCCTTCTCCAGGTATTTCACGGAAGTAATATAAGGCGAATCGACAAATTCCAATTCCTCTGCTATCTGACGATAAGCCTCCGCGCGTCCTTCCTGCTCCTCGGTGAAACATTTCAGGGCGTAGCACTTCCCAGTCTGCTCGTCCTTCATCTTGAACACGACGGCAAACGCACCGCTGCTACGATACGGCTCGTCATGTTTGTCCAGCACGGGCACTAAATGGTTCAGCTTATCAAGATTGTCGTGAGCATCTTGAATGGCAGCGAGATATTCTGATATAAGCGGGTATTGCATAGGCTAATATTGTCCCTCGTTTCCGCAACACTATATGTTTGTTGTTTATAAGCGCCTAAGCAATTGTTTGGTGCTCGGGTCCTTTTGCCATGTCAGATTTTTCACTAACCTTCGTGTCGCGACAACAGGCATAGCAGAACTCTGAACGGCATGGCAAAAATACAAATAAAAATCGAGAAACACACGCATTTAGAGGATTTTTCTGATAATCCTGCTGAAAACGTAGCAAAAAGTCTGTTCATCTTATCAAGCATATCGTTATTTGGAGATATGATGTCAAGAATGTACTTGATGATGCACATATCAAAGTACACTTTCAATGGATCTGTCGGCAAGGTAATCCAAGGACGTGACATTCTAATTGGCATGGTAGCACGAATAGAGAATACCCTATTCCATACACGTGCATGATGACAACATGAGTTTCTTGTTACAGTGATAATGGTAAGCCAAGATTCAAAAGGTGCAACTTGCAAGCCAAATGACTGTGCAATACGCTTCTTTATCTTCTTATTCTTGATGTTAGAATAAACATTGGTGATTACCCCAAATGGCAATATCTCGGTAGGCATCCATGAAGGTGGGTACTGATTGGTATATGTCTCTTTGAAATGGTTGATGAAATCATCTTTTGTATGGTTCAGTTCATCTTCTATAAGACGTATAGAGCGATTGAACTTGGACGGATTTGAGAAATTGTTGGCATCAGTCATCCAAAAAGAGTTACCTGTCATTTCAGTTCCAAAGTTGACGATAGCGCAACGCACAGCGATCTCTATCTTTTCAATTTCATTGAATAATAGTAGGCGTAGCTTCTGGTCAAATCCAGTCAACCTCGAGATATTGTATATTAACTTTGCAAAGTTAGTACAAATGACTGAAACCACAAAATAAAATGGCAGGATTTTGCATGTGGACAGTCTCTGTTTGACCTTATATTGTTTCTGAACAACATGTTATTTTGAAAATAGTTTCTGTAGTATCGGTAGTTGTTTCTCTGAACTTACTGAACTTGTTCACGAACTATCTGAATCCGTCTATAGTCTCATGTCTCATTTTTGTATCAGATCTATCTCTTGGCAAAGTTGGGGCTGTCGAGCTTTACGTCCATTATTGCCTCGTAGAGCAGTTGCTGTTCTTCCTTTGTGAATTTCTCGGGGCAGCAGTTGGCTGATGGGTCGGAAATGAAGTCTCTCGCGCAGCGCCGAAAGAGCAAGATGCAGCATGCAGTCGTGGTCGAACGCCAGCTGCGGTATCTCGTCGATGCTGAACCACTGAGCCTTTGCAGCATCATCGCCACCCTTTACTTCCAGAATATTGCACAGGGCGTAGTAGGCTATTGTGATTACTCGTTCGCGAGGATCGCGGTCAGGATCAGTGAAGGCATGAAACTGCTCCATGTATCCAGCCACCATTCCCGTTTCTTCCATCAGTTCACGCCTTGCACCTTGCTCGGCGCTTTCGTCCATATTCAGGAAGCCACCAGGAAACGCCCATAGTCCTTTATATGGTTCGTTTCCTCGTTCAATCAGCAGAACCTTAAGCTTTGCGCCGTCAAATCCGAAGATAACACAGTCGGTTGTCACAGCGGGGTGCGGATACTTATATGAATACATTTTTTCTTCCATATCTTATCTTGTGTAAGTTTCACTTCTCAAAGATATATATTATTTTTCACCACGCCAAATATTCTAACGATAGAAATTATCTATTGATGTATAGCTGATATCTTTTATGTATCTATAATAAAAGCATTATCTTTGTAGTCGAAATCAAAACGAATATTAAAATAACAAGGAGATAATAATATGGAAACAAGAAAAGAAATAGCAGCTGAGAAGAAGCGTTGTGGTTCGCATAATTGCACACAGGCTGTGCTCTGCACCTATCACGACTTCGCCGGCATGGAAGAAGAAACCATTAAGAATGCTGGCAATGCCTTTGCTGCAGGTATGGGTAATATGGAGGGAACTTGCGGAGCCATCGTAGGCGCAGGCATCATACTCGGTCTTGCCACTCAAGACAAGGCGAAGTCTGTCAAGGGCATGAGACAGATTATGGATAAATTCAAGCAGCGCAACGGTGCAACACAATGCAAATTGCTCAAAGGTGTGGGTACGGGAAAGGTGCTTCGCGAATGCCCTCTTTGCGTGGCTGACGCTTCTGAATTTCTGGAAGAGATTCTGGAAAAGGAAGGTAAATATGCCATCACAGATGATGAATGAAGGCGTCCGTAAATATGGGATAAGACTGTAAAGACAATGCGTGGCTAAAAAAAAATACCTATTTTTTAGGCTTTGAATTTGGAAATTTTTCTTATGATTACTATTTTTGCACTCGGAATAAGAAACCGTATTTATGCGACACGATGTTGTGTTCATGCGGTTTTGAATATAGTTTTATAAAGTTAAAAGTATTATTGTATTATGATTATTGAAAAAGTTCATGCAAGAGAAATCTTGGATTCTCGTGGCAATCCTACAGTAGAGGTTGAGGTGTCATTAAAGTCTGGCGTTGTAGGCCGTGCATCAGTTCCGTCTGGAGCCTCAACAGGTGAGAACGAGGCTTTGGAGCTTCGTGATGGCGACAAGAGCCGCTATTGTGGCAAGGGGGTATTAAAGGCCGTAGAGAATGTGAATAACGTAATTGCACCGGCTTTGGTTGGATTCTCAGCCTTAGAGCAGCGTGCTATCGACCATAAGATGTTGGAGCTGGATGGCACCAAGACAAAATCAAACTTGGGTGCGAATGCCATTCTTGGCGTATCGCTTGCAGTGGCTCATGCTGCTGCCGAGTATCTCCGCATCCCGTTGTATCGCTACATCGGTGGCTGCAACACTTACACACTTCCCGTTCCTATGATGAACATCATCAATGGTGGTGCTCACTCTGATGCGCCGATTGCTTTCCAGGAGTTCATGATTCGTCCGGTGGGGGCTCCTACAGAGAAGGAGGCCATCCGTATGGGTGCCGAAGTGTTCCATGCCTTGGCAAAGCTCCTGAAGAGCCGCGGACTTTCCACAGCTGTCGGCGACGAGGGTGGTTTCGCCCCTGCACTCAACGGCATAGAGGATGCGCTTGAGAGCATCTGTAAGGCAATCAAGGATGCCGGTTATGAGCCGGGAAAGGATGTGAAGATTGCAATGGACTGCGCTGCCAGCGAGTTTGCTGTTCAGGAGAATGGTGAGTGGTATTACGATTATCGCCAGCTGAAGGATGGCAAGAAGAAGGATCCTAACGGCAAGAAACTCACAGCTGAAGAGCAAATAAAGTTCTTGGAAGAACTGATCACCAAATATCCTATCGATTCCATCGAGGACGGTCTTGACGAGAACGATTGGGACAACTGGGTGAAGCTTACAGCTGCCATCGGTGACCGTTGCCAGCTGGTTGGCGACGACCTCTTTGTTACGAACGTGAAGTTCCTGGAGAAGGGCATCAAGATGGGAGCGGCTAACTCTATCCTTATCAAGGTGAACCAGATTGGTTCGCTCACCGAGACGTTGGATGCTATAGAGATGGCTCATCGTCATGGTTACACAACCGTTACTTCACATCGTTCCGGTGAAACCGAGGATACCACAATCGCTGACATCGCTGTGGCAACCAACTCTGGTCAGATCAAGACAGGTTCTATGAGCCGTACCGACCGTATGGCAAAGTACAATCAGCTTATCCGCATCGAAGAGCAGTTGGGCGATAATGCATCCTACGGCTATCAGAAACTGAGATAAGAAACGAGGAAACAGTCTTTTTTTTGAATAAATCACAATCGGATCAGATGGGCATTGACAGCTCGTGACGGCTTGTCAATGCCTTTGTTTTTTTTTTGCTCTTCGCTTAACCCAAGTTTGATACTCAATATTTTTTTTCATCAATTTTTATGGCCTCTACAGTTGCTAACAAGTTGATTTTCAAC